>Ga0315284_10011167_pt1 | contig 12809 bp, 16 predicted proteins | sample YL17G09_16_MG_FD_203696 | JGI IMG/M metagenome (GOLD analysis project Ga0315284, IMG submission 203696) | Sediment microbial communities from Yellowstone Lake, YNP, Wyoming, USA - YL17G09_16 | ecosystem: Environmental > Aquatic > Freshwater > Lake > Sediment | place: USA: Wyoming | collected... | reverse complement strand
AAGGTCTTGCGGGGAGGGTGGACCTCCTTCTTGCACTGGCGGCAAAGGCGCCGGCCGTTCGGCCCTAGCTTGCCGCGGAGCTCCCGCTCGCTGTCCTTGATGGTCTTCCGGCGCTTGAAGCTCACCGGCCACCTTACCTGGATTGGGCGGCCTTGACGTCCGCCTCGACGGCCTTCGACAGGCCGTCGATCATCGCGTAGGTCGAGTCGCTGACGGCGAACGCCGCGGCGTTCTGGGCGTCCTGGTCCGGCTCCTTGCCCGGATGGAGCCTGGCCGCGACGTCCTCGATCACCATCATGTTGAGCCGCACCTTCAGCGGTACCGCCGCCCGGAGCCAGCGCGCCGCGACCCTGTGCCAGACTGTCGCCATAACCCAAACAAACCATAGAAGCCCGAGCCAACAGCTCACGAACATCCTGGCCGCCGGCAGCGATAAGGGCCGCACCGGGCCTGACCTTGGACTCCTTGTTCAAGGTCCAAGGTCAGGCCCGGCGGGCTACGCCGAGGCCGCTACTTCGTCGCCGAGGAAGCTCACGCAGTACGCGAGCCACGACGGGTGAATCTCCATAGGAGAGAACTTTGGACCCGTCATCGGGAGCGACTTCGGCTTGAACGGCTGCCTCATGAGGGTCATGCCGGCCTGCTGTGGCGTGCGGTTGGCCTTGCGGCTGTTGCACGGATAGCAGGACGCCACGATGTTCTCCCAGACGGTCCGCCCGCCGAGGTGCCTCGGTATCACGTGATCGTAGTTCAGAGAACGAGCTCCGAGACGCTGACGGCAGTACTGGCAGCGGTATCCGTCGCGGGTGAAGACGTTCGTCCTTGAGAATTTCACGCCCCGCTTCATGGTCCCATGGTACTCCGTGAGCCTCATGACGGCGGGCACGCGGATGACCAGGTCTCCTCCGGCGTAGGCCGGATACGCGCGGGCCACCGCACGGAACTCGCAGACCCTGTGCTCCGGGATGACGCCGACGACGTGCTCGTCGCCCGCGTACTCCTCGAGCACCTGGACCCGGTCCGTGAACAGCTTCCCGATCGCGTCGCCCCAGGATGAGATCTGGTGCGGCATGTACGACCTCGTCAAAACAAGCGTGCGCGCGTCCATATTGTTATCCTCGCCTTCGTCTCTTTCTCATTGGTTCCTCGCTTCACGCACTCGGAGGATTCCGAGTGCAGTACGATTGAAGTTGTTCCACTTACGGATGAGTGTGAGGAGAGAGGATCGAACTCCCATGGGACAGAATCCCTCAGACTTTAGAGAGTCTTAGCGGCTACCGTTTTCGCCATCCTCACATTAATGACCGGCCCCTTCCAATCACCGAATGCCTCATCCAGCCTGGCCTTTTCTATGGACGGCCAGAAGTATATTTCCGCCCTTCAACGGCCGGCGTCACGTCCACGAGCTTCACGCCGGCCTTTTCCAAGTTCGCCAGGACCTCCGGCCAGTGCTCCGCGAGCGCCGCCAGCATCTCCTCCGCGGTGTGGTTCCCCTCCAGGAGGACGGTGCTGTTGCACCCCCCTCGCGTGTCTCCCTGGGTGCGGTCCCACCACTGGACGGCGGTGAACCCGGTGTCGAGATTGTGGAGCAGGAAGACGCCCTGATCGCACTCCTTCGTCTCCCAGCTGAGTCGACTCCGCTCCTCTCGCGTGACGCCCTGAGCGGCCCACACGATCCGTCCGTGGTCAGAGCGGGGAGCGAGGGAGCCGTCGATGTGCATGTGGTTCCCGAAGTAGGAGACGCGCTCCCGAGCGCGGAAGTCTCCGGGCCCGCGCATGTAGTGGCCAGCCGTGTTGCCCCAGCACCCGAAGTAGAAGCACCGGTCGCCCATACAACACGTTACAGCTGTCCGGTCCGTAAATGCCTGCGGGAGGCGGGTATCTGGTCCCGGAGGAAATCATGCCCGCAACGAACAAGCTAGAGAAGATCATCGAGGCGTCCATCGCGATCGCCGCTAAGCGCGAGGAGCGCGCGAGGGTGGACGGGGAGGTAAATGAGCTCCTGGAGGAGTTCAAGCGCCTGACCCGGACGTCCAAGGTCCGGGTCACCGCCACGGATGCCAGCCAGTCCGAGCCCGAGAGGCGGCAGCCGTCCAGGACCCCGTCCAAGATCATGCGCGTCTTGAAGGGCGGCGTACCCGTGGAGATCAGCAAGATCATCGCGAGGTGCAAGGTCTCGCACTCGTCCGTGTACTTAGCCCTGTCGAAGCTCATGGAGGATGGCTTGGTCGAAAAAGCCTCACTCGGGAGCTACGTCAAGAAGAAGTGACGCGCGCCGGCTGGGCATCGAACCCGGCCGCCGTTTCGTTCGCGTCGGCTGACCTCTCCACGCCGCGAAGCGTGCCGGCGCGCGCCACCACCACCGTACTCAGTTCAGGCCGTCCGTCGCCTCGCTGACGGCCACCACCGACTCCTTGAGGCCCATCGCCTTGGCGGTGAGCCCGGCCACGGCCTCGAGCTTCCTCCTCGGGTCCATGTCGACGCCGACCGCGGCGTCGGCGAGGACCCTGCACAGGGCCGACACGAGCGTCCCGGGGGACTTGGCGTCCTCCTCGCCCGACTGCGACTCGAGGAACTCGCTTATGGCGAGGTACCAGGCGTCGGCCCTGACTTCGTCGATCTTCACGGGATCGCGGCCCGATAAAGGCCGTACGGGCCCGTCCTACGTCCTCTTGATGCCGTCTGGCGGCATGAATTCGTACTTTATACCGCACGTGGTGCAGTGGAGGCCGGCCGACTTCATGGAGTGGCTCCTGGCTCCCTCCGTGATGTCGAGCTTCTCCATCACCTTCCCGCCGCACACGGGACACGTTCCTGATTTCTCCTCGTCATCCACCGAGACCGCCGGCATCCTGGTGCTGGTGTGATGCGGCCTCACGCTCTTCTTAACCTGTGCCATCATGGAACCATTCACATAGAACGGTCATGGTCGCAGGTAGGGGAGTCGGACCCCTCTCGCCGGCGTATGAAACCAGCTGGCTCCCGGAGCCAACCTGCGGTCTGTGACGGACCCTCTGCGCGACAGCGTAACCAGGCTGCGGTTCCTCTTTACGGTTCCACCCGGCTCCGGACTCAGAAGCCTACTTCGTCAGGCCAGCACCAGTAGTTGCCGTGGGCGGGCTGCTTCGTCTTGTGCACCACCGAGGTGGCGCGCTCGATCTGCCTCCCGCACGAGTCCTTCCTGGACTCGTCCCCGCTGACGAAGACCAGGTTGCACCCGGGCTCGCCGTTCTCTGAACGGTAGCTCGAGACCTCCCGGTCCCCTGTCCACCACACGGTCACGAGGGCCGAGTGCCGGACTCCCTTGGGATCCACGTAGACGATATGGCTGTCGAAGTCGTACATCCTGTCCATCGCTGCCTCTTTCCGCGGCTTCGTCGCCGCGCAGAGGGTCCGTCCTCCCCATTACGCCTTCCTGATCCACCCGGTCCCTCCGCTGACTCCGAAGTCTTGGACGATGTAGTAGACAACGGACACGGAGTACGCGCCCGCCATGGCGACGCTTGCGGCTCCGTTGATGGTCTCTCCCGCCGCCGCGGCGATGGTGATTGTGTTCGGACCTCCGAGTACGCCGTTCACGTCGAGTACGATGATCTCTCGGCCCCTCTCCCCGTCCAGAGTTCCGCTGTTCGGAGCTATCGCCGGGAGGTTGATTGTGACCGCCCCAGAGGCTCCGAACGGGTTGTTGTCGCTGACGGCGATTATGTGGTCGTCAGGACCGACGTAATAGCTGCCGCTGCCGTACAGGAGGGTTTTTTGGTTCTTGTATCGGGCCCCTTTGGAACGGATTGACTTCACCTGTATCGGCGCGTGACGATCTAGCGCGTAAAAGGCCCCCACCCCGCCGAGGGTCACCCCGGTCCCGATGACGATGCGGCGGCAGGTCCCGACGCCCGTCGTGTCCATGCAAAGCGGGTTGCCGATACCCTGAATCTCGTGGACGACGTAGGCCGTGTCCGGGTCTATGGCCGCGATGGCGAACAACGAAGAGATCGTGGTGCTCACCCCGCCGTACACCAGGTCCCCGTCAGTTCCGAGGACGTCACAATTGCCTACGACAAGCGCGCCAGCTATCGCGGTCCCGTTGTTCCCGGGGTTTGCGTCCGTAGGGCTCACGCGCCTGGTGGTCCCGTTGGAGGTGATCCACAGCCACTTGCCGTCAAAAAGTATGGCCTTCCCGGTCGCTCCGAACGTGAAGGTGAACGACGTGACCGCTCCCGTGGCCGTCACGATCTTGAACAGCTTGTTCCCCTCGATGCACCAGATGTTGGTGCCGTCAAAAGTCATCAGGTTGCCCTGACCCAGCGCGGAGACAACGGGGATGGTTCCGTTGGCCGTAAGGTCAGTGAGAACCATGGCGTTAGCCGACAGGTCGTTCGGGTTGCTGATGTAGCGGATCTTCCCGTTTGTCTGATCCCAGAGGTACAGGTTGATGCCATCATAGACCATCGCGCGGACGGCAAAGGTCGAGTCGGTGCTGACAATGGCGCCGGCGCCGCCGGCGCCGCTCGACTCGAACTCCACACGGCGGAAGCCCGAAGCGCCGCCCGCAAAGACGAACTGCTTGATCGGGGCGTTGTGGCGCTTGAGCTGATATCCGACAACGACTAGCTGCTTGAAGTCCGCAGTCAACAGGTCCACTGCGAAGACGACGCCCAGGGTCGTGGAAAGCGATATGGCGCATCCGGACATAGAGTCGTACATGCGGAGGAACTGTTGGCCTTTGATCGCGAGCAGGACTCCGGCCCCGTTGTGGGCCAGCGCTGCCACGTTCTCCGTGGCAGTGAAGTTCATCAGCGCGTGGGTTAGCCCCTGCTGCTGTCCCCGCGCGCCTGCCCGCGCCGAGATTGCGTCATCTCCGCTGCTTCCACCGGCCGGTGTCTGCCAGGTCGCCGCGGTGCCGCTCGTGGCCGTGAGCACCTGCCCAACGGTGGGGGTGGCGGGGACGGAAGTCCCATTGATCTTCGCGACGGTCGGATTTGGGTATGTTCCGGACAGGTTGCCGCCCGCGGTCCCGGTCGGAGCCCCGGAGACCGTGATGTTGGCCTGACCGCCGCCCGCGTTCACGGCAGTGACTCCGGCACCGACGAAGTTCAGGATGCTGTGCGGGCCGCCGCCGATACCCCCGCCCTCGTCCAGGACCGTGATGCCGCTGCCGGCCGCCGTGTAGGCCAGGCGGGTCACGCTGCTGCCGATGAAGGTAGATGCCCCGACGACGTCCGTCCATATCTCGACCAGCGAGAGGCTCGACGACCAGATCCTGCGGGTCGACGTGACGGCCGTCACGGCGTTGGTCGAGGATCCCGTGACGAGCGGGAAGATCTCCAGGTATGAGAACGTCCCGGTCACGTCGGACGACCACCGGGTGATCCGGTCCGACAGGTCGTTTCCGACGATGATCGTGTCCGTGTACGGGTCGTACGACGGCTGCACGGACTGCACGGTCCCTGGGAGCACGGGCGCGTTAATCTGGACCATGCACCCTGGGGCGGGAAACGTGGCCGGGTCGTACCTCCTCAGGCTCGACCCCTGCGAGGCCGCCCACACCATCCCCTTGGCGAAGACCTGTCCGAAGTGCTGGACAAAGTTGAAGGTCGGGCCGCTGTCGAACGTGGCAATCCACGTCCCGGTCCCGTCAATCTTGTGGATCGGCGTGCCCGTGCTACCGACCCACAGGTGTCCGGCGCCGTAGCAGATCGTATGGCCGTCTACAGCCTCAACGAGGTTGTTGGCGGCCTCGGTCGAGTATGGGAAAGGGAACGCGGCGACGGCGGACGCAATGTCGTACTTCCGTACCCCCTTCCCGTTGTCCATCACCCACAGGAACCCGAGGCCGTCGAGGGCGAGGTCCCTGCCCTTGCTCCCGGCGGGCATATTGATCGATCCGACGACCGAGCCCGTGGACTTGTTGATGATTACGACGGTCCGTCCGGTCGGACCCTGTGGGTTGCACGCGTAGACGTATACGGAGTCGCCAATGATCCTGCGGACGCTCGGGAGAAACGGCGCCACGGTCGCGGTGATTGAAGCCACCATGGTGGTCGCGTCGAAAGCCCGGACGACGGAGCTCGAGAACTCGGAGACCCACACCAGATCGGTGGCCGAGTCATAGAACAGGTCCTCCGTCGAGGAGAACGTCGGGGCTGAAGTGGTCAGCGCAAGCACGTACCCGTCCGGCTCTGCGACGCGCCGTGCGACCGGCGTGCCCTGTACGGCGACGACCGTCGGGGACGCGAATGACGTGCGGGTGCTGAGGTCCCCGCCCGCGCCGTTCCACGTCGTGAGGTCCGCTCCGAGCTGCCATGCCAGGCCGTCGTTCTGTGTGATGACCACCATCCCGGCTTTCCGGAAGGCCGTCGTGATCGCGTCCCGCGTGGCGTGATCCGCAACGACGTGGGCTCCGCCCTTCACGTGCTCGTCCCCGACGATGGGGAAGTCGCCGGAGTTCTTCGGGACGATCGTGTCGATTACTTTGATGGACATATCAGGTCACCGTCACAGTGGTTGTTCCGAGGTTCACTTGGACGGATCTCCATATGTCGTATGTCGTGGTGACTCCGAAGCCGTTCGTCACTGAGACGCCGGCGGCCTGGAGCTCGAACCCTCCCTCAAACCCTCCGACGGTGAAGGTCGGAGTCCCGTAGGACGCCGGGAGGCAGAAGTAGATGTGCTGCCCGACGCCCGCGGTGACCGTGAACACCCCGGCCCGGTCCACGTCGAGGTAGCTCCCGGACAGACCCTCGATGAACGGCTCGTCGCTGTCCCCGGCCACGGCCGCCCCGTAGAAGATCCTGAAGGCCCAGGTGAATGTGGACGTCTTCATCTTGGTCGTGGTGCCGCGGATCGCGGTGAGGGTGAACACGACCGTCGCGCCGTTCGTCGACTGCACGAACGGCCCCGTCTTCGTGAAGGACAGGAACGGGGTGATGAGGGTGTCCGTGACCGAGGTGAAGTTGTCGAAGAAGGTCGCCGAGTTCGGCGGGAGGGTGTATGCCGCCGTGAAGGCCTCCGACGCCAGGGACTCCCCGCACTCTCGGAGCGTCGAGTCGAACGGCGTGAGGGAGCTGATGTCGAACGCGGTACCGCCGCCGGGGGCCGGGGCCGGAACCCACTTGGTCCCATCCCACACTGGGACGTAGTCGACGACCGGGGAGGCCCCGTCGAACGGCCGGCCCTGGATTCCGACCACGAGGTTCGATCCGGCCGGCCCGGTCGCGTCGCCGAACAGCGCGCCTCCGCCACCCCCGCCGGGCCCCGTCATGCCCTGCGGACCGGTGGGACCCGGGATCCCGCCCAGGCCGGGGACGCCCGGAGCGCCTGGTTGTCCTGGGGCGCCGGGCATCCCGGGCGGCCCGATGAACTGCTGGGTCGTCACGGCCGTCCCCTTCTTGACGAAGCGGATGGCGAACGAGTAGACGAAGACCTGGAAGAGGGGGGACGTGATGGACTGAAGCGCGACTTGCCCGATGTCGTAAGCGGCCGGGTCGATGCCGAGTACGGCGTAGATCTGCCTGAAGATCGTCGGCTCCACGAGCGCCGCGAGCGGGTTCGGAAGGATCGCGTCCGAGTTGAGCAGGACCGTCGCCGTCACGACGTTCACCTGGTCGGAGGCGGTTTTCTGGACGCCTAGCGTTATCGCCATGCCACTCCGGATTCAAAAGACCCTTATCGGTCCCGGAGACGGTACGGAGCCCCCGGCGGGAGTCGAACCCGCGTAAAGTCGTTTAGAAAACGACGGCCTGGTCCGCTAGGCTACGGGGGCGGAGTTTCAAGAGGTCGCCAGGAGTTTGGCGAAGGCCGCACGGTTTTCATCCATCAGGACAACGGACATGTCGGCCGAGTCCAGCTTTATCCTCAGCTGGCCCCCGTCGTGCCGAGAGACGGCCCCAATCAGCCCTTCCAGGCTGACCTCGAACCGGGCGCCGTCCCAGAGAGGGAGTATGAGGGTGCCCACGTCCCACGTGAAAGCCCCGCACCCCCTCAATGCGTTGAGGAGCTCGAGCAGGCTATCTTTCGCGACGGACGTCTCCCGGGCCACGTCCGGCGCCGGCACAATAGGCGGAGACCCGTGAGGGAGTCGGACCCTCGCGCCACGGTTTTGCAGACCGGGCTCCTCCCGGAGAAACGGGTCGTTGAGCGGGCGACGGGAGTCGAACCCGCTTTTGAACAGCATGGGAAGCTGTTGCCTTACCGGTCGGCATCGCCCGCAGGTTGTCGGAAGTCAAGCACGGCATGACTCAGAAGGCTATGATACGGAGGGGGCCGTATGGAGAAGGTCCCCGACACCCCCAGGGTCTGCGAGGCGTGCGGCGGGATCGACCACGCCGACTGCCACTGGTGCTCCGGAGGGCTTCAGGACCCGGAGCAGAGGGTCAGGTGGAAGGCCTTCAGGTCGCGCATGCGCGCGATGTCCGGGACCTACGCCCTCTTCCAGTCGCTCATCGAGGAGGTGACGGACCGCCTCGAGCAGCACAATACGGAGCTCGCCATGGACCTGGCGGCCGAGGGCCGGCTCCACCTCGCCAAGTGGCTGGAGGCCGAGTCGGACTCCGAGCACAGGGAGGCGGAGGCGCAGGAGCTCCTCCGGTTCCACCGGAGGGCGATGTCGCTCCTCTCCCGTTAGAGCTGGAGCTGGTTGCGGGAGTCGATTCAGGTTTCCATGCGCCGTCGAAACTGCTGAATTGACGCTCTTGAAAATCCTGTTTCCTTAGAAAGCTTTCGCAGTCCTAGGGGCGATAATAAGATCTAACGTTTTTGCGCTTCCGTCATTCTTTTGACCGGAACCGGATTATACAAGGTGATGGCTGTATCGATTTGAGATTGTCGTCGCTCTCCCATCATCGGTTTGAGCTTCTTCATCCATATGATCGCAGGCATCCCACGAATTCGGAAAGTGAAACAAGGCTTCCAACCACGGTCTTTCCCGCGTTCAGATCGATGATACTTTTGCTCACCCATCATTTTGCAGGCTCTAGCGACTACGTCTTCATCAGTCATTGCGAGGGCGATCGTGGGATAATGACATCTTTCGGTCGGAGCCTGGAAGCTACCTTCACCTTCGAGGAGTCCAGCAAGCCAGTACAAATCAGCTATCATTCAGGACAGTACTGAGCTGGTGGCGGGATTCGAACCCGCTAGATCTTCCTTACCATGGAAGTGCTTCTCCTAAGAAGCGTCACCAGCAAATGGGAACCCGCTGGGAATCAAACCCATACAACTGATTTTGTGGAGCCTACGGGATTCGAACCCGTATTAGCGCCATGCCATGGCGCTATCCTTCCGTTAGATGAAGGCCCCGTAAGTCGCTCCACGCACGCGCCAGCAGAACAGCGTACGGTGAGTGCATGACGCTGATGAGAGAGGCGACCAAGGAAAAGTATAAGTACTATCCCGAGAGTCTTCCCGACAAGACCGCGTCCCCGGTCGTCGTCTCGTGCAACTTCTGCAAGAGCGAGTTCGCCATGGGATGGAGGACGTTCCTCCAGCAGATGGGGAGGAACAGCCGTCTCCACGCGTGCCGGAAGTGCATCAAGGTGCTCCAGCACTATGTGAAGACCGACAGGTCCGTGGACCCGGTGGCGTACCGCGACGAGTACATCAAAGACTACCTAGTCCTGGACAACGTTGACCTGGACGAGACGAAGCGTCTCTACCGGTACGATCCGCGGAAGGTCGGGTACAACGAGGTCGAGAGGCGGATGATGGTCGTCATCGAGTGCACCCGGTGCCGCGACAAGTATTCGGTGCACCTCTCCAACCTCTCCAAGTACTCGGGGTACACCGGCCTGTGCTTGAGCTGCGGGAAGCAGACATCCGAAAAGATCGTACGGAAAAACGAAACCCCGCAGGAGTCCGGCGCGGGGCTGACGGAGAGCGAGAAATATCCCGGGCTGTTCCGCCAGGCGACAATCGACAGGTTCGGGACGGACCCGGACGGCCGCGGTCTGAGGTCCGCGTCGCCGGTCGTGGCGAAGTGCTGCATTTGCGGCGGGCCGACGGAGACGAAGCTCGGGTACTTCATCCAGAAGTCAGGCCGGGTGTCGTGCAGCAAAGAGTGCCGCGCGAGCCTCTACCATCAGAACATGTCGAACAGGTGATGGCCCTGATGGTCACGTCCGAATGCCGTCCAGGACCCTCTGGAGGAGCTTAGTCTCATGGACCATTGACTCGAGGAGTTCCTCGCGCCTCTTCCGGCTCGGCTCGCCCCGCATTGAGTTCTGCATAGCCCTGATGCTGCGGACAAGGCTCTTGGCCGTCGCAAGGGATTGGCAGGCCAGGCTCATGCGTCTGAGCACAGGGTCACGGCCGAAGCCACGGCGTCCTTCATGGGCCGGCTCATGTCGCCGTCGTCGTACCAGCGCCACCCCGCGAGCCGCAAGGACTTGTGGAACACCTCGGTGCGCTCCGCAACGTACGCGACCCGCCGTCCCTGGGCGTCCTCGCGGACGGCCGCGTCCAGACCGGCGTGCCTGAACCCGCAGCTTGACTTGCTCATGCAGGACGCTACGCAGGGCTCTGAGAGATTTCCGATGGTCGGGCGGGACGTGGGGAACTCGGGCGAGCTGAACCCGTTCCTCGACGGGGCCCGGGAGCTCGTCGAGAAGCTCAGGGAGTCCCGTGACCACGCGGGGACGTCGATGCTCGCCAGGGCGGCCAGGCTGGCCGGGGAGTTCGACTCATGGCGGTCGTCCCCTCCGGACGGGCGGAGGAAGTCCGAGGCGATATCCGAGCTCATCGGCCTCACGAGGGAGGTCAACGAGCGCCTGGTCCACGAGAGAGACGAGAAGGCTCACAAAGAGTAAGGTGCCGGATGGCCGACGACAAGGTGGAGGGAAAGGACGAGCCGTCCAGGGAGGCTTTCTCCACGGAGGCGGAGACGCTAGCCAGGGCGGAAGCCCTGCGGGCCGGTGGGTTCACCACCGTCCCCCTGGACAACCCGGGGCGCGGGATGCGCGGGTTCATCGCGTTCCTGGAACGGCCGGACGGCGCCCCAGACGATCCGTGGGACGACCAAGCCGTCCTGCTCGAATGGCCGGTGTTCGGCAGGCCGCTCGAGCAGGAGGAGACGGAGGTCCTGTCGAGCGAGGCGCTCCTCAAGGTCTACGAGGGCCACGGCGCCCATCCGGGGCTCAGGACGTACATGGACCCGGTCGCCAGGGCGGCGGGGGTCGTATGCTACTGCAGGGCGTCCGAGGGGAAGTCCCTGATCTTCCGGGTCCCGCTCCACGCGCTGAAGGCGCTCCCGAAGGAGCTGCTCGAGAGGCTTGTGGCGCCGACCGTCCCGCCGCCAGGCCCTACGTCTCCATGAGGATCCGCACCAGCGACAGGTCGCAGACCGCCTGTCCGTGGCCCCTCTTGTGCTTGTTCTTCTGGCTCTTGCCCGGCATCTGGCCGCCGCACCGGTCGCACTTCCCACGGCCGTGGACGCGGTAGAGGCCCTCCATCTTCCTGCGGTGCTGGGCCTCGGCCGGAGTCTCTTGCGGCGGGGGCGGCGGGGGCGAGGGCGCGTGGACGGTGAAGCTCCGCTCACACCAGCCCTTGACGGGGGCCTGGGACAGCGGGCCGTCCGGGAGCGGCCTTCCGGCGTCCCACGACAGAGCCCCCATCCCTTCGAGGAGGTGGACGACGGCGGTGGCGGCCGCGCGGGTGACCTTGAACTCGCGCACGACGTCCGTCTTGGTCATGGACATGCCCGTCAGGTTCTTGACCATCGCGTCGGCCAGGACCCGGACGCCCTTCTCCTTCGGGACCTCCTGGATCCTGACGACCCCGTTGACGCATGTGGCGATCATGGCTGGCTCCAGTACATTCAGAAAGTTAAGGTTTACAAGTCGGGGTGGCCGGACTCGAACCGGCGATAGCGAGCACCCAAAGCTCGCGGCTTACCACTTGCCTACACCCCGGAATTGGCGGAAAGCAGCCGACTCGAACGGCATGGTTTGACCCACGCACCGGTTAGCAACCGGGCTCCGCCCCTTGGCGAATTTACTTTCCATGGCGGAGGAAGATGGAGTCGAACCATTGCGTGTTACCGCTCCCGGTATTCGAAGCCGGTGGCCCACCACTGAGCCTTCATCCTCCGTAGCGGAAGACACCGGGGTCGAACCGGTAGGAGCTTGCACCCCTCACACTGCGTTCCAAGCAGGCCCGCACCCGGTGCGGTTTGTCTTCCATTCAGTATCGTTTCACATGTCGGAGAAAGAGCGTTTCGTGATCCTCGTGGACGGCAGGTGCATGACCTGCGGCGGAACCGGGATGAAGGTCGTCCACAGGCAGGGAGACCCGGTCCCCGGCTGCGAGCAGAGCGAGTGGAGCAGGACGTTCTGGTGCGGTACGCTCTACGAGACGTGCGACTGCTGCAAGTCCCGGTCGTTCCAGGCCCCGTTCAGGACCGGGTCGACGACGGGCTTCCTGGCACTGTAAGCTCCACGGATGCGGGTTGAAGCCGTCGACGGGTGGAGCCAAGAGGCCGCGCTCAGGATGTGGGACCAGCCGGTCCTGGCCGGAGTCAGGACGTCCCCGAGGATGGACGCGAACATCTGGACCAGGGCCCTACGAGAGCACTGCGACCATGAGGAGTTCCACCTGGAGGACTTCCCGATGGAGCGCCTGGTGGGCTTCGCGTGCTCCTGCCGCGGCGACGGCGACGAGGACGCCTGGACGGTGCCCCTCACGGAGTTCCGGAGGCAGCACCAGGACGTCCGGAACTTCTTCGAGGCCGTACGGACCAGGCAGAACGTGCCCGGAAACGTCTGGTACGACCGGAGGGTGCGGAGGGAGTCCGCCCACGCGGCGAACGCGCTCAGGGC
>Ga0315284_10011166_pt1 | contig 12810 bp, 11 predicted proteins | sample YL17G09_16_MG_FD_203696 | JGI IMG/M metagenome (GOLD analysis project Ga0315284, IMG submission 203696) | Sediment microbial communities from Yellowstone Lake, YNP, Wyoming, USA - YL17G09_16 | ecosystem: Environmental > Aquatic > Freshwater > Lake > Sediment | place: USA: Wyoming | collected... | reverse complement strand
TGCCAGGAGTGTAGAAAGGTGCCCCCCTTCGCAGGGGGAGACATCGACGCTCCGCAGTAGCTCAATGGTAGAGCATCCGGCTGTTAACCGGAGGGTTGGGGGTTCGAGCCCCTCCTGCGGAGCCAGCTCAATGTACTCCTCTACAAGAGTTTCTGACTCCCAGTTCCAAGCGGCGCGACTCGCATTTTCGTCTGGGTACCAGCCGGGTACCAGGCAGGCGAGATTTCAACCCTAGTGGAGCGAGGTCGGAGGTCTTTCGGTCGGAAACCGGTCAGATGCGCGATCCAAACGCGCGCGCATGAGCCGATCTCCTCGCCGTTATGGAAGGCGAACACATCGTCAGGCCAACCGGAACGTGCAACTTCCTTGGGAAAGCCGCGGCCTCGTTTGATGGACTACGCCAACCGCAGCACCGCGGCCAGCACTCACTTGGGAGGCGCACCCCGCCTCCCCCGCGACCCGGTCTGACCCCCCGAGGTCGGGAGCGCCTTGGACGGTGGGGTGTCACACCTCGCCAGCTACTTTGGTCCGCCCATCCACTTCCCAGCGGTCCCCGCCACGCTGGCCCGACTTGCCCCATGGGAACCGGCGCGAGATTCGGCAAGCTCCTGTCGACGCACACAGCGCGGCACTCGGTAGTGGGTCAGTTTGGGAAAAAGGTGCTTGCAACCAGAATTAGACCAGGGCAGTGATGGCCCCCCGTGGCGAGGTTGACAGCGGGCATGGCTGTGCTAGGATACTTCACAGTAAGGGACACGCTAAGTCGCAATTGTACGATATATAACATAAACACAGTTACTTACAATGGACACCTGAGGTGACACGTGAAAGGCTATGAGGTGAGTCATCTGTGGATCTCATTCAGGATTGACCTTCGTGAGGCTCCAACACGGATGTGGCTGCTATTGGGGGAGGCCGCCTCGAAGTGTGAACACATCGCGGGAGTTCCGCTGAAACCCGGTCTCGCCGCCAGATTACACCGACTGTTCCTGGCGAAGGGCGCCTTGGCGACCACCGCCATCGAAGGCAATACCCTTTCAGAGGAACAAGTCGTGGAGCATCTTGAGGGAAAGTTGGAGTTGCCCCCTTCTCAGAACTACCTAGCGCGAGAAATCGACAACATCGCGAAGGCGTGCGACAGGATATGGGACGAGGTTCGTCAGGGTGGTCCTTCAACGGTTTCAGCCCAGGAGATCAAAGCTTTCAACGCTTTGGTTCTGGATGGGCTGGAGGTGGACGCCGGGGTGGAACCTGGACAGGTCAGGCGACACATTGTTGGAGTCGGTCACTATCGAGGTGCTCCACCTGAAGACTGTGAGTTTCTGCTCGACAGGCTCTGTGATTGGTTGAACGGATCGGACTTCCTGCCACAGTCAGGATTCGATTTGGCCATGTTGATCGTCAAGGCTGTGGTTGCGCATCTGTATCTGGCCTGGATTCACCCTTTCGGGGATGGTAACGGCCGCACTGCCAGACTGGTCGAGTTCAAGATCCTGGTTGGAGCCGGCGTGCCAACGGCGGCAGCCCATCTACTGAGCAACCATTACAACCAGACCCGCTCCAGGTACTACCGCGAGCTTGACCGAAGCAGCAAGTCCGCGTCGGGCCCGATCGACTTTCTCACTTACGCAACAGAGGGCTTCGTTGACCAACTGTCAGCCCAAATCAAGATGGTCCGAGGCGAGCAATGGCGCATCGCGTGGAATGACTATGTACACGAAAAGTTTCGCGACTGGCGAACGGCAAGTGACCTCAGGCGCCGTGACGTTGTCCTAGCACTATCGCGCAGCATGAACATGAAGCCGGTTGCTTTGGCCGAGATAGCCAACCTCACCCCCGCTCTGGCCGCCAGTTACGCCACCAAGACCAGGAAGACGCTGACCCGTGACATCCACGCCCTTCTTCAGATGGGGCTCATAAAACCAAAGGATGATGGGTACCGGGCCGCAATGGGAACCATCCTTGCGTTTCTTCCTGGCAGGCGACCGGCAAACAGGACTCGAAGTGATCGGAACAACCTCAACGATGAGGCAGGATCAACCCCCAAGGTCTAGCAGAAAAGGGATTCGGTCTCGCTTGACCAAGAATGGACGTACGGCAGAATGCCCGACCTAACCGAACTGGCCAGGAAGAAACTCATCGTCACGCGCCAACTCTTCGACCACGCGCTCCTTCTCTCTGCGCGCCACAGCAACATCACTGCGAGGCTCCTCGCCCTGATTGGCTTCGACCTGGCAAACGAGACCCTCCTCCGAGCGCTTGTGACAGAACTCGATCCGGGTCGCGCTCCGACCGACAGCTTTCAAGGCCTGATCCAACAAGCCGATGAAGTTCTTGCTAGGTCGAATCTCCCGGGCCTTCCCAGCAAGGCCTCGATTCAACACGTGCACGCCATTCGCAACGACGCTCAGCACAAGGCGCGCTATCCCAACGAAAACGATGTTGCTGATGCCCTTGTTTACACCCGAGACTTCCTCGACGCTGTCTGTCTCTCTATCTGGCAGCGCTCGCTGCGACAGATCTCCCTTGCGGAATTGGTACACCACTCAACAGTCCGTGATTACCTGGTGCGGGCTGAGAACGCAGCAATGCAGGGTGATTCGATCAAAGCCGTCGAATTCTCGGTTGCTGGTTTAACCCTCGCGCTTGATGCGGTCCGCGAGGCAACTGTCGGTAGGATCCACTGGACCGCTGGTGGCATCGCCATCACCGACACCTTTGGCCGCCCGATGGCCAGGCACGAGGGCGAAGCAGTACTGCGTGCGTTCCTCCAAACCCAGGACACGGTCCTCTTTCTCGCCCTCGGGCTCGACCTACCTGGCTTGTTCCGGTTCCGGCAAATCGCCGGTTCGGTGGTGTTCGCGATAGATGGCACACCGTTTTTCCAGCATCGTTCGGGCGAATTCTCGCGCGATGAAGTCGATTTCGCCCTTTCGTACGGAGTAAACTCGGTTCTCGCAATCGAGAATAGCGTTGGAAGCCTGGACCGACCGTTCGTGAACCTGTAGGAAGTGGACACTACACAGCGCTTGCAGCGGACCGTGCTCCGCTGCCGCTCAGCCCGACCGCTGAAGGTGAGCGCCGGGCAGGGCAGTTAGCGCCACAAGGAAAACTACCCATGACCGACAGCGGCGCTGCGTACTTAGAGGTTATGAAGGAATTCTTCGGCAAGTGGGTAGCAAGGGTAACATTCCTCGACCAACTAGCCGCACAGGGGCACGAGGAAGAAGCGCTCCTGCTGGCGTGCTGCTATGTCGAGACCCTTGGGAACTCCCTCTACGCCGACAAGAGGGAAGAAAGCAAGAGAACGTTCGTGCGGGTACTCGCCGAACATGGCGGCAACGCTGCATTTGGGCTGGTCCACCCTAACCAACTTCGCGAATGGCTTCGTCGTTACCCCGGAAAACGAGGAGCAAGGCTCGCGGAAGAACTGAAGATTCCGTTGGAGCAACTTGTTGGACAACTCTTCACCAAAGCTCAGATCCTCCAGGCCTTAGAGCAGCACCTAGATCCTCAGGATCGTGAGTGGCTCGAACCACGCCTTTGGCACGCAACCTACGCAGCGATCGTCTACACCAATGTCAGAAGTGAGGCCGTCCACAATTTCCCTGCAATCAATGTCTCCTTCGGCCAAACCGTCTTCGATGGCGTGCCCCTGCCAGACGTAAACTACTCGTTAGTTGGCCCTGCCCTGAAAGCGGTCCTCGCGTATTGTGGGGACGTGTCGTTGAGCTCCGGAAAGTACTACGGGCATGACTTTGCTCATCTCTTCCATAGCAAGGACAGCGGTACCTAATCTGCGCCCACACAAGGTCCCTAGGCAAAGTGCCCTTGGGAGCCGCCAGGCGCCGTCAAGGCCAGCCGGGATACGTACCGCCTCGCCCCAGCAGCGCGGTCAGGGCGGCGTTCGAACGTGTGGTTCCGCAACTGCAGGCCCGAGTTTCGCAGCATATGCTGAACGTGATACTCATCATGGCCACGGCACCGGCCGGCGTTAGGCGGCACTACCTGGACACGCCCACCCGGCTGGTTGTCCGATGGGGAACGCCGCCCCGGCGCCCGGCTCAACGCCGACGAGCCAGGGGCGAGGGCATCAGTACAGACTGTCTTTCAGCGGGGCCAAACGCGCACCTCAGCTTGTCAGCCACTCCTGCTCCGCTGCGTCGGCAATTTTCGCGAGCCGCGCTGCGACGCGTCGTATTTGTCTCTCCTCTTGCGCATGGAGAGGGACCGGGTGAAGTCTACGGTTGCGCCCGCGCCGCAGCGGTCTGCCCACCGGGAGGCCGCTCTCTGCAGTGCAGAACGACCGATACCCGCTCGCGTGGTTCCCACCGAGCAGCCACGCGATGTCCTGCGAGAACACGACGGCGCAATCGTGAAGGGTATACCCAAGATCCCTGACTAGATGCACGCCAACCTCAGAGGCTTGAGCCACCAGAGCGGATGGCTCGATGCCGAGGCCTCGCAGCTGACGCGGTGACGGTTGCCACAAACTGTAGAGGGGCACAATGCCGGAACCGTGTTCCCCCCCAAGCGGGCAGCGTATCCGGCGGCGCAGGGACGGCGCAGTCCTCCGCAGCAAACAGGCAACTCTCGCCTCGTCCACTGTCAGACCCACCCCCAAAACAGACGCAGTAGGAACCCACTTCTGGACTAGTGCCGTCACCACGTCGACGGGGTTAGTGATAACGACGATTGTCCCGCTGAACCCGCGCAGTTTGGCGCACACCTGCCGGACGAGATGAATATCCCTCGACAGCCCGACGTATCGGAGATTATGGGGCAGCCATGCCGGCTGATCCCCCGTTTCGAGCAGGTCTCGCGGGTCGTAGTCCTCCTTTACTGCCATGACTACGATGTCGATCCGCGCGACGCTACCCCACTCGACCTCTCGCAAGCGGACTCGCGCATGGATAATCTCGGACCACAATCCCAGTGTCAGCAACGTCCCTCGCAGGCGGCGCGACGAGCGATTGTAGAGGAGCACGGTCTTGCATGCGCGGTCGAGGACGAGTTGCTCGGCGAGCCGGGTCCCTAACCTCCCGGTGCCGATAACTGCAACCTGCGGCGCGCGACTCATTCGTCACCTTCCACGAGGCGCGCAAGGTCGGCAACGGACGCGAAGTTCGCGACGGGCTGATCCGCGGCTATGTTGCCGTCACGAAGCACAACCACTCGCGTCGCATGGCACAGCGCATCGCTATAGCGGTGCGTCACCATGAGGGCGGTGGCGCCCGTCCTTTGGATCTGGCAGACCGTATACTCCATGACCCTATTCGCGTTGCGGTGGTCGAGGCGGGATGTATGCTCATCAAGAAGCAGCAAGCGGCAGGGGTTTTGACGATGTTCAAGGTGGATTGCTATCGCCACGCTGAGCATCTGCCTTTTTCCGCCCGCGAGCGTCCGAACCTGTTCATCTAGGTCGAAGGCGCCTAACTGGGCCTCACTACCCAGTACTGATGCGACGCCGCGCCGCCAGGCCTCAGAGTTTGCGATTAGCCTGGCAGGATGCCCTCCCCCGAGCAGTTGCCTAATCGCAATGTTCTGCGCAACGCTAACGTGGCCGATGAGATCGACATCGTCATGCTGATGCACCACCCCAACGCCGTCGATGATCCGGTTTATGGGCCGACTGATCCTCTGGCCGCCGACGGTGACGACCCCTTCGACATGCTCAAGCTCCCCAGCAATGGCACGCAGAAGGGAACTCTTTCCTGCGCCGTTCAAACCGACAACGGCGACGAATTGGCCGGGTTCCACGGTCAGGGAAACCTCTCTGAGAACAAAACGAGGAGCAAACCGCGATGCGCGAAACGTGACGTTTCTCAATTCGACTCGATAACCCGCAGGGACAGACGCAACGCAGTGCATGGCACCACCCAATCCGGCCTACTGTTGGGCTTCCTCTGCTGCCCCTGACCACCACACGAAAAAGGTCATCAGGAGCGCCACCACAGCCCATTGCCATTCGCTTGGGAGAGAGAGGTTGGCGTGTATTGTGCCCAATATGTCTGCCTGCACGGCGCGAGAAATGAGCAACAAGCAGAAACACCCAAGAACGTAGGTGACCAGCAGAAACAGGACCCGGAGCCCTGAGTCCTCATTAACTGAGAGCGCTTTCCCTAGCAACAGGCTGAGCCGTCCCGGCGCCGCACGACCTGGGTCGTCCACCCCCCCTGCCCCCGCAATCTCATACCGGTGCACCACCTTTGAGGCCCATGCGGTGACCGCGTTCCCTGCAAAGACCGCACCCAGTGCGAACGGGAGAAAGTCGAAGTGGGCCTGCGCATGCGCGGCAGCATCATTTACCGCGTGAAGGCCGCCAGCCAGGGCGACGATGGCATTCCCTGCCATTACCGTGATCACGAATATGCTGCGCTGGTAGCGGTGGCGGAAGCGCACAAAGTCCCTATTCGCGGTCATTGCGAGTAGCAACGACCCCGCCTTGGTGCGCATGAAGGCTGCGACCGCGCCACATAGTGCCCCGGCCAACACCACTAGCAGTACCAGATCAGCTACCGCAAAGCTCGCGACAAGCAAGTTGCCAGCCCGCGGGAGGAGGTCAATCCGCCCGCCGTCGGTGGCCAGGAACGCCGGCGAGGAGGATGCAGTAAATGTGATGATGCCGGCCAGCACGGGCTGGATGCGCATCACCATCGCAAGCAACCCAGTTAGAAGGCCGAGGACGGCCCCAACGCACGTCCCGAGGAGTATCCCAGGGAGCGGCCCGAGCGCGTTGGTGAAGAAGACGCTGAACACGCCGCCGCAGACGATTGACCCGAGCACCGTAAAGTCCGGGAACCTAAGGTACCTGTAGATCAGAGCAAGGCCAAGGGTCCCGATCCCATAGATGACACCCGGTTCGAGGAACGGTTCGAGCGTCGACACCTCAACCTCCCCCACCGCGCAACGTGTGCTGTACTAGTGCCTGCGCGGCGGTTGGCAAGGTCACACCCAGCGCCTGCCTGGTCTCCTCGTTGAGCCACACTTGGGGTGCAGGGGGATCCCGCGGTGGCAAGTCACTGAGGGGCACACCTTGCAGGACCGACACTGCCATCCGCCCAACGTCGCGCCCCAGCTGGCGGTACTCCAAGCCGACAGCAGCGAGCGCCCCGGCCTTTAGGGTACTGAGGTCTCCGATCACAAACGGGGTCTTCGTACTTCTTGTCACCGCCACGACCGTGGCGGCAGCCGCGTTGATCGTGTTGTCATTCGCACTATAGAGAACGTCACTCTTACGGGCAAGGAGCTCGACCGTACCCGCCACCTGAGTCTTGTCGAGTACCTCTGCGGGGACCAGAACGAAGCCATACCTAGGAGCGAGCACCCTTAGCAGGCTCTGAACATAGACGGAATTCTGCTCAGCCGGATTGTATGGCGTGCCTAGCTCAACGGCCTGGGGAAACGCCACGCGGATGAACTGAAGCGCGGCCTCGATGATGTTGGCGCCCACGTTCCGTATCCCGGTGGCGCGGCCGCTGGCAAGGATCCCCGCTCCTTCCGGGTCGGCGACTGCCCCGTACACAATTGGGATCGCGGAGGGGGTCTTCGCAACTGCCTGCGCCGCAGGGGTGGCGATCGCCACGATCAACAGCACTCCAGGGCGGGAAGCCGATTCCGCAAGCTGTTTCGCCAACTGCGGGCTACCGTTAGCATTAAGCCGCTCCACGCGTATTGTGCGGGGAATGTGTGATCCTTGCTTGGCCGCCTCAATCGCCTCAACGACGCCGGTTTCCGTCTCGTCCAACGCAGGGTGGGTCGCGAACTTGAGGACGACGACTACCCTGGGATGTAGTCCACCGGCTTTGCCGGGGTCCTGTGGGGCGCTCCTCCTGCACGCGAGGGCACTAGCAAGCAGGACGGCAAGAATGCAGGCGGCAGCAGGCCCCAACAACCACCTGCGTCGAGCTGGCTTGCTGGTGAGGACTACCCAACCGGTTTCGGATGTCTTCCGGCTCACAAGACGCCTCCTGGGTAACGGTTCGTGCTTCAGGCCACGCCACGGCCACCGTAAACGTCGGTGCCAACCGGCCCTCGCCTACGACCAGCTGCCGGCAGCGACCACCGTCGATGACCCGGGCCCGCGCCACCAAACCACACGGCCGCCTTGAAGAAACCAACCTCCGGAAACAATAGCATGGTGTGCCGCGGCGTCAAGCCTGGGCGTGCGACGCGACAGTCGGTATCCCGCCACGGCCACCGGCGAGGTCCCCCGGCCTGAGTAACTGCCTATCGGTGGCAGGGCTAAGCGGACTTCACGCTTAGCCTGAATCTCGCAGACTCCCACACCCCCAAGTTCGCCGTGCTCTGATCTACCATCACCTCATGCAAAGGTGGGAAGAGACGGCCCATGCGCTGGTGGTGATGCACGACTGGGAGGAGCAGAAGCAGCTTGAGGAAGCCATTCGCGAGCTTGTGCGGCTGGCGGTAGAGCGAGCAAAGCTCGAAGGCTACCAGCAGGGGTATGAAGACGGAAAGCGGAGAGCAGTCAACTAGGACGTCGTCAGGACACCCGGGTTGCCCCCCCGTTATCGCGGAATGCCGGTTGCAGGTGATGTCTTCCATCCCCTGTTCACTCTGCGGAATCGGTAGAGCTAACATGACCACCAGCACGAGAAGTCGAGATGAGCTACTACGGACCGCGGTTTGCGAGGATCATCAAAGGCTGGTACAGAACAATCTCCGACCCGAAATATGCGCGCGATCGCGAGCGAATCGACAAGGTATGGTCTCCTGATTGCGACGCCATCCTTGAGAGATACTTGCAACAGTACGGCACCTTCTTTACGGCCTTCTCCAGAGAGATGTTGCAATTGGTCGAGGAGCTCACGGACACGAGTCTCCTCAGCGGCTGCCGCTACTACGCGTACTACATCGCCAACCGCGCGTGGGAGCTTCCTAAGACGAGGGCTCTGTGGCGAGCATCCCAGGAGTCCGAGGAGAAGCTCCACAGATTCTGGACGTGCTCGCGCTGTCACGCCAAGAACACCCTACTCGATGTCCACCCGGCGCTGATAGCCAAACAAGGCCTTCCACCAGCACTGTGCTGGGACTGCTGGCATTCGAAGATCGCCAAAGAGAACGACAAGCGGGCGGCGCTCGGCCCTGAGATCGTTGCTCTTGTCGAGCGCTTCCTTTCCGAGGCAGAGAAGCCGCGGAAGTGCGAGTTCTGCAAGCGTCGGTTCCGACTTGCACGAGAAAACCAACTGCTTACCGAGGGCATGATAGAAGTGGGTAGTTACGGGAATGCCTTTATCGACTACGTCTACCCCAACCTCTTCGTGAACACGTGCCCCAGGTGCTTCCGCGCGATCCTAGAGGATTATTCAGAAGGTAGTGAGGAGGAACGACGGTCACGGCTCCAAGAGTTCGCTGCCTTTACAGGAAAGGTACCCACTCAGGACTTCCCGAATCTCTGCTACGTGGCGCGAGACCACGACGCCATGGCCCGTTTTCTTGCCCTGCTGCGGGCCCTGCGCACACCTGAAGCCTATGCTGAAGAGTACGGCAGCTTTTTCGCAGCGCTGGTCCGGACAGGCGTGCTGCCTGAGGGGACAAGGAAGACCAACCTCGGAACCATAACCCTTGCCAAGGATGGGCACCTCTGTTTGTCGCTGGTGGAAAAGGAGATTGACGACTACCTTTCTGCTCGTGGGATTCCGCATCAGAAGGAAGCTATCTACCCAGGGTCCGCTATGCGGGCGGACTGGGAACTGCAGCTTCCCGATGAATCACGGGTTTTCGTCGAGTACTTTGGTCTCATGAACAATGCCCACTACCGGCGAAAGGCGAAGTTAAAAATGGAGCTTGCCGCCCAGAGGGGAATCGAACTCGTGGCACTGTATCCTACCTTGAGTTGGCAGGCTTCCCTGGAGGAGCGGCTTGCGCGCCGCAGAGCCTGACTCGGGCTCCGAAAGGACCGTATGCTGCGCGGTCGCTCGCTAAGGCCGCTGAAGCGTGGCGTTGGACGACAGGGAGCGCGTCGTTTATCTTCAAACGATCAACCATGAAGGAGGGATTCGGTGAGACTTCGCTTGCTTCTAGCATTAGCTCTCGCAGTTCTCGTTGGGGGATGCGTCACAATGCAGGGCCAAGCCATTCCTGAGGTACCAACAGACTATGAGTTCGATATTGAGAGCCCTGGCGCCCAGGTCTTTGAGGCCCTCCTCGGCGTCGCTCAAAGCCTAAACCTGAGCGTCGACGTGCTTGAGAAAGAGAGCGGGTTCATTCAGTTCAGGAACTCGGCCTTGGCACCGTCGCAGCTTGATCAGTATTGCAAATACCCCGTCGTGAAGCCGGGTACGACGGTTCCTTGGGATACATTCCAGGGTTGGAATCAGCGGTCGCTAAAGCAGGGTGGTGGCTCCGTTGGCGGAAACGTCGCACTCAGTGTGCTCCTGACTGAGGGCGGTACAGGAACGCACGCGAAGCTCCACAGCACGTGGGTCGCTTCGAATCGCACTGAGACGAGCCAGGTAAACTCAAAGGGCGTTCTTGAACGCGACTTTGAGAACTCGCTACGGAACAAACTGAACCTCCCTCCGAAGACAAGTTAAGCGTGGGTCTGTGGCCAGCCGCCCAAGCAGCGCTCGCAGCGTACCCGGCCACGTGCGGACGACAGACCGGGCCAGAACACCCGGTCTGCCCCCCAACGGGCCGGCATTCCCGCGGGCGTCGAGGTGTCTTGCCTTGCATTGCACTGGTCAGGGGGTCTTAGTATGGCGCTTGGTTCTTTCTATGCGACACCCGGTACCGGACTCCCCGATTCGCAAATTCCCTTCACGTCGCTAGACTACAAGTGATGCGCGCACGGCCCAACGGCTCGTCACCGATGAGGTTCCTAGGCTACGCGATCGAGAAGGTGGACCTGAAACCCCCCGCAACTATGCTCTCCAACGAGTGCTGGACCATTGACTTTCAGCCATTTGGTACCACAAAGCGCTTCGCCGACTACGACGGAGTGATTCTGTTTCAGGGATCCTTCGAGGAGTTCGTCTATCACGAGGGTGCTCCCTATGGTCTGAGCGACTCATACTGGACATGTAAAGTTAACGAGGACGAACTCCACAGGCGGTTCAGGGAGCTGGGCCTTCTTGGCGAGAGCGGGGGAGTGGCGTGTTTCCTCTTGACCCGTCCATTCCATGACCGCCGCGGCCGACGGGATTTTAAGGACACTGACCTCGCCAAGCTCGTCCTCAACGCAAGCGAGGTGCAAAGGCGGGACTACGCTAGCCGCTCTCCTTCTGTGACGAGCACCCGAGATGAACTTAGGCGGTTCCTTTCCATCTTTGGCGCCGCCAGCTCACACTTCAATGCTCCTGGCCTGCACGACTATAGGGCCATTGCAAGATGTGGACTGGACGATGTGGGTTTTGCGCTGGGAGCGGACCTCTTCTTTGTTCCATCCCTCCCGCCAAGGAGCGATTCCGAAAGCCTGCGTGACTATTTTACGATACTGATCGAGGGACTGATCGCAACTCACATAAGGCTTTCCCAGGAGGCTCCGCCCTGGGTGGATGAGTTTGAGCTGCACGGCGAGCGCGCACTTGCGGACGAGCGAGATGAGCTTCTGCAGAATATCGCCGAAAAAGAGGAGCGTCTCAGAGAACTTAGGCGTTTCAAAGCAGTCCTTGGTCTCGACAGCGACAGGCTTGTGGAAGCGGCCAAAGGTCTTATCGAGAACGGGCTCGGAATAACTGTTACGCAGCCGGAAGGGTTTCGCGAAGATCTACAGATCATTGACCAAAGCGGCACACCGGTGGTGCTACTGGAGATCAAGGGTACGAAGGGAGGCCTCAAGCGTGAGGCAGTGAACCAGGCAGACAGCCACCGGGAAAGAAGCGGGGTTGCCCCAGACTTCCCGACCGTTCTCGTCGTCAACACACTGACGGGAAGCACCTACACGTTGCAAGACAAAGACCAACCCCTCGCGAGCGAGAACGTGGCGCACGCCCGGAAGAATGGTGTGCTGGTTCTGAGGACGCTTGATCTTCTGCGCCTTCTTGACTTGGTACGAAAGGGAAGCCTAGCCCCCGAAAGAGTCTTGGAGATCCTTCGAACGCAATCGGGTTGGCTTCGGGTCGTTGGTGACAGTTGGTCGGTGGAGCCAGGTCAATCCGTCAGCGACTAATCGTCTGCTTAGCTATACCCAAGTGCGAACGGACTCGGCAAGCCAACAGTACAGTGCTCCCTCGTTCCAAGCCAGCGTGGTCAGTTGTTGGCCGCGGTACTCGGCAGGACTCCGCCCGGCCGAGCGGCGATTACCCTCCTTCCCGCCGCAGCGAGCGCTGCCAGTCATCGAAGGCCGAATAGCTGACGTGCCGTTGGCGATGCCCTCCCTTGACGTGCCTATAGAGGCTGCTCCGCGAGAAGGTGGGGAACCTGCGCGCCAACTGCGTGAAAGACAGGCCTTGAGCGCGGCCCCTGGGCCGTAGTCTGGCAGGAGGCGCACTCCACCCGGGCGACCGCCATCGCCCGGGAGCGGTCAATCAACGCCCGAGGCGTGCGCCGTTTCCTCGCAAGCGTCACCCCCGCATCCGGCTGTTAATCCCGCCGGAGGCGGGATTGGGGGTTCGAGCCCCTCCTGCGGAGCCACTCCCCCGCCTTCGGGTCTCACCCTGCTGGGCCTACCGGAGCGCCGCAACCACCGGCATGCTCTACGGCGGGCAAACCTCTGACCTCGACCATCGCATCGCGCAACACAACGACCCCGCGCCCAACAACAACCCAAGGTGGCTTGACTGCAGGGGGTCACTACAGGCGGTACAATCGAAGCTGGCTCAGATACGCAAGGAGCTTGAGAATCGAAAT
>Ga0315284_10011163_pt1 | contig 12812 bp, 10 predicted proteins | sample YL17G09_16_MG_FD_203696 | JGI IMG/M metagenome (GOLD analysis project Ga0315284, IMG submission 203696) | Sediment microbial communities from Yellowstone Lake, YNP, Wyoming, USA - YL17G09_16 | ecosystem: Environmental > Aquatic > Freshwater > Lake > Sediment | place: USA: Wyoming | collected... | reverse complement strand
ACTCCCCGGGCTGAAGCCCGGGGTATGCTCAGGGTTAATACTGAGCGGCGCTTTTTACCCCGATTTAAAAATCGGGGTTTGGCGCCGCCGAACGTATCAAATAATCCGTTCCACGCCCGGACGCGCTCGATTTGTGACCGTCGGGGAACTCGCCTATAATAAACCTCGATGATAAAAGGCGCTCCAGAGCGGAGAAATTCTCACTCCGAACCGACGATCGACCGGCTCGTCGGCAACATCCGCAAGGTCTTCATCGGCGATCCCGAGGTCGTCCGCCTCGTGGTCACCTCGCTTCTCGCCCGCGGCCATCTCCTCATCGAGGACGTGCCGGGCATCGGCAAGACCCTTCTCGGCATCGCCTTGGCCCGGTCGATCGAGTCCGCCTTCCGCCGGATCCAATTCACGAACGACCTTCTCCCCTCCGACCTCCTGGGGATGTCGATCTTCAACCCCCGGGAGTCGACGTTCACCTTCAAGTCCGGCCCTATTTTCAGCAACATCGTCCTGGCCGACGAAATCAACCGGACCACCCCCAAGACCCAGAGCGCCCTCCTCGAAGCGATGAACGACCTCCAGGTCACGGTCGACGGCGGGACCTATCCCCTGCCCGATCCGTTCATGATCATCGCCACCCAGAATCCGATCGAGTACCACGGGACTTTTCCCCTCCCCGAGGCCCAGCTCGACCGCTTTCTCATCCGCCTCCGGATCGGCTATCCGGCGCCGGAAAGCGAGAAGGAGATCATCCGGGGTCGGGACCTCTACCAGCAGGCCGGCCGGCTTGAGCCCGTCCTGACCATGGCCGAGGTCCTCGAACTCCAGGGGCGCGTTGAGGGCGTCCGCGTCGATGACGCCTTGTTGAGCTATATCGTCTCTTTGGCCTCCGAGACGCGAAAAACCAAGGGGATTAAGCTCGGGGTTAGTCCGCGCGGGGCGCTCCTCCTCCGGCGCGCCGCCCAAGCGTTCGCTTTGACGTTCGGCCGGGCCTATGTCGTCCCGGACGACATCAAAAACGTCGCCGTCTCCGTCCTCGCCCACCGGATCGTCATCGAGTCGCAGGCCTACGGCCTGCTGCGCATTCATGAGTCCGACACCTTCATTCGCGACGTCCTCAAGAGGGTTCCGATCCCTCTTTAACTAGCGGCGGCAATGATCACGCGGTTCGGCGTCCGTCTTCTCCTCGCCTCCCTGCTCACTCTGCTGGGGGCGGCAACGAGCGCCTCCAATCTTCTCTTTCTCGTGGACGGGATGCTCTGGGCCGTGCTTCTCGTGTCTTGGGTCTTCGGCCGGGCTAACTTGGCCGGCATCAACGCCGAAGCGGCCTTTCCCGATCAGGTCTTCCAAGGCACACCCTTCGAACTCGCTCTGACTCTCCGAAAAACCAAGGGCGGGGCGTCGCATCACCTTTACGTCGCCGTCCCGCCGGGAAGCGCCTTTCTCCCTCATTTAGGCCGGAAAGCGGCCTCGGCCGTCGTCCTCCCTTATGTCTTTCCCCGCCGCGGCTTAAACCGGATCGCCGATCTCCGCCTCGAAAGCGTCTTCCCCTTCGGCGTTTTCCGCCACCGCCGCAACCTGCCGCCCCCATCCGGCCTGGCCTTTCCGCGCATCTTCGAGCTTACCGGACGGCGGACGTCACCGGCCGTCCGGGAGGACCAGGTCTCTCTCCCCCGGCGCGGCGTCGGCGACGACCTCCACGGTCTCCGGGAGTACGGAGAGGGAGAGGACGCCCGGCTCATCAACTGGAAACTCACGGCAAAAACAGGGACTCTGCTCGTCAAGGAATACGCCCAACAAGTCGGGAACAAGGTCACGATCACCGTCGAGGATGTGACCGGCCCGGCGGCCGAGCGCCATATCTGCGAAGGCGCCTCGCTGGCGAAATATTATATCGACGCCGGCGCCGACGTCCGGCTCATAAGCCCCGAGCGGACGCTCGATTACGGACGCGGGCTCCTCCACCTCGACTTGATTCTGAAAACGCTCGCCTTGGCGGGGCCCGGCCGGGACCCCCGCGAATCGGCGTCCCCTTTTCCCCGCTTTCGTTTCGCGGCCTTCCGAACGCGCGACCAAGTCCCCGCTCTGGCCTATCTCGCGACCCTTATCGGCTTCGCTTCTCTCTTTCTGATCGAGGACATCCCTGCCCTCCTGCTCCTCGCTTTCATCCCCGTCTTCGGGCTCGGAAGGCTCTTTGACCGAACGAAAAAATATCCCGTCCCCAAAGCCATTCTCGACATCCTGGCCGTCGCCTTCCTTTTCTTCTTTCTGTTCGTCGACCTGCCGGCCGCCGGGGCGCTCCAGGCCGTGACTCACCTGATTCTGTTCATTCTCCTCTACCTCCTGTTTCGCCCGAAATCCGAACGGGCCTTGGCCCAGCTCTATATCGCCGGATTTCTCGCTTTCACCCTGACCTCGGGGCAGGCGCTCAGCCTTTGGTATTTTCCCTTCTTCGTGGCATATTTCCTGACGGCCGGCGCCTGGCTCATCCGCAACCAGGACCCTGCCCCCGCGCCGTCCCGGCCCCCTTGGACGGGGAGGCTGGCCGCCGCGACCGCGGGCGCCGTCGCCCTGGCCGCCCTCACGTTCGTCCTCTTCCCCCGTCCTTACAGCCCCCGGATGCAGCAGCTTCTGGCCGGCGCGGGGTTGACCCGGTTTCCCGGTTCGCAGAGGTCGTTCGCCGGCCTGACCGAAAGCGTCGAGCTCGGATTCATGGCCCCGATCCGCAAGAACTCCGCCCGGGTCATGCGCGTCGGTCTGGCGGGGACGACCGCGGAGTCTCATCCGCCGTTTGTCCGCGTCCGCGGCACGGCCTTCGACGTCTTCGACGGCAAGCACTGGCATAAAACGCAGCCCGAGTTCGATTATCGGACGGGCGACCGCCTCGTCCGGGCGCGGCACGCCCGAGCCTGGTTGAGGCGCGAGCGGGGGATCGTCTACGCCCCTTTCTTCGATCCTTCTCAAGCCGTCCGGCCCGAGGAGTTCGTCATTTCTCCTCTCCTCAACACCAACCTCGTCTTCAGCGTCGGCCCGATCGCCGCGATCGAATCGTCCGCGCCGGGGGCCTATTTCGATTTCACCGATACGGTCTATTTCCCCTCCACCTATCCCGACGGCATCCGTTACCGCGTCCTCAGCCAGGGCGACCGGCCGGCGTTTCACCGGACGATCCAAGGCTACGAGGATCTTGTCCGGACGAAATATCTGCTTCTGCAGACGCGGAGCGAACGCCTGGGCCGGCTGGCCGCGGACCTCACGCCAAACAATCCGGATCCCTTCGGCAAAGCCGGAGCGATCGAAGAGCATTTACGCAACACCTTTTCTTATTCCCTGGCCGCCGCTTACGGCCGTCAGGATGTCGAGGCGTTCCTGTTCCGCAGCCGGGCGGGAAACTGCGAATATTTCGCCACGGCCATGGTCCTCCTCCTCCGCCATCTCGGCATCCCCGCCCGTCTGGCGATCGGTTTCTTGAGCGACGAATGGAACGCCTACGGTCGTTTTTTCGACGTCCGCCAGAGCGATTCCCATGCTTGGGTCGAAGGATTTTTCCCGGAGCGGGGCTGGGTGACGTTCGACCCGACGCCTCCGGACCCCACGATCCGCGGCAGGTTGAACGTTTTCGCCCGGATCTGGACTTCGGCCCGGCAATATTTCGACGCCCTTCAATACCGCTGGTACCGTTATGTGGTGGGGTACGACACGTTCACCCGGCGCAACTTCCTCTTTCAACTGCGGGTTCGGATCACCAAGTCGCTGGTCACGATTCTGGCCGTTCTCCTTCTTGCCGCCGCGACGGCCGGCCTGGCCTGGATATGGAAGCCCTGGCGTCTTTTAGCTTCGTGGAAATCCGGAAGGCGGAACCGGCCGACCTACTTCTACGACCGGGCCGTCGAACGCCTCGCCCAGGCCGGGCTCCCTCGGCCGCCTCATCAGACCGCCGCCGAGTTCGCCGCCGGAATCGTCCGGGATCGACCGGAGCTCAAGGCGATGACGGCCCTGACGGCTTACCATTATGACGTCCGGTACGGCGGCCGGGGGCTTTCTCCGCTGGAGGCAGACCACGTCAGTCTCCTCCTCGACCGGCTCGAACTGTCGGTCCGCGCCATCCGGCGATCCCTCCTTGCATCGAACGGCCGACATCGTTAAGATAAAAGGCGGGCCGGGAAGGGTCCGACGTCCACCGCGTCAACAGGAGGGTCCGGCATGCTTCAATTCGATCAAACGTTCATGGATTTCCTGATCGAGCATCAGGAGCGCTTCAACCGCACCTACCATTTTCTGATCTTGATGAACTCGCTCCTCAATTCGGCCAAGCGTATTCAATTCTACTACCAGACCGGGGCGCTGCGGGGGAATCTCGGGCTGGCCGGCTCGGTCAACGTCCAGGGCGAGGACGTCATGCAGATGGACGATATCGCCAACGAGCTCGTCAAGCACTACCTCCGCCGCTCGGGGCGGGTGATCCACGCCGTGAGCGAAGAAGAGGAGGACGTCATCCCGATGAACGTCGAAGGGGGGCGGTATTTCGTCTACTACGATCCCATGGACGGGACGTCCAACGTCCCCCACAACCTGCCGATCGGCTTCATGTTCGGGATCGCCAAACGCAACCTCGAAGGGCCGGAGGATTTCCATCTGCGGGCGGGCCGGGAATACATCGCCGCGGGCATGTTCGTCATCCCCACGGGAACGTTCACTCTCGGATTCCGCGAGGCCGGCTGCTGGCGGTTCCACATCGATGAGACCATGAATTACGTCAAGCCGACGAGGATGATCTTGCCCGAGAATCCGAAGTCCTGGGAAATCTCCTACAACTCGGCCAACCGCGATTTCTTCGCTCCCCCCATCCAGAAATGGCTCCTCGAGCACGAGAAAAAATTCGCCTTCCGCTACATGGGCGCCCTGGCCGCCGACTTCCACCGCATCCTGACGAACGGCGGGATCTTCCTCTATCCCGCGATCGTCAACCACCCCGACCCCAAAAAGAACCGGCCGAGCGGTAAACTCCGTCTCATGTACGAGGCCGCGGTCGTATCGTTCATGTGCCACGAGGCGGGAGGGGCCGCCGTGGACGAGAGCGGGATAGATCTTCTCGACATCCCTCCTCAGCGTCCCCATCAGCGGACGGCCCTCTACGTCGGCAACACGCCCCTTATCCAGGAGATCGCGGAGATTTTGAAAAACAAATAAAAGAATTTACAGTTTGACAGGCGGAGAGGTCTGCGATAACCTTTCCGCTCTCATGAAGAGCTACCGCAAAGAGCTCTGGTTTCACATCCCTCAGCGCCGGGGCTTCGTCAACATCACCCCCCAGGTCGAAGTCTGTTTAAAGGAGAGCGGTGTTCGCGAGGGCTTCTGCCTCGTCAACGCCATGCATATCACCGCCTCGGTTTTCATCAACGACGACGAATCGGGATTGCATCACGATTTCGAAGTCTGGCTCGAAAAGCTGGCTCCTCACGAACCCGTTTCGGCGTACCGCCACAACGGCTTCGAGGACAACGCCGACGCCCACCTCAAACGCCAGCTCATGGGCCGCGAAATCGTCGTCGCCGTGACCGAAGGACGGTTGGACTTCGGGCCGTGGGAACAGATTTTCTACGGCGAATTCGACGGCCGCCGGCGTAAGAGGGTCCTGGTGAAGATCATCGGGGAATGAGCCGGACGCGAAGGAGGATAAATGGCCGGACGCACATTATTCCGAATCGGGTTGGCGACGTCGCTCGCCCTGACGGGCTTCGTCTTTCCGTTTGCCGCCGCCTCGTCTGCGACGATCGCTTCGCCGGCACCGACGTCCGCCCCGGCGTCTCCCCTTCGGATCGCCGTGGCGACCTTTTCCCACGAAACCTGCACCTTCTGTCCCGACCCGACGACCGTGGCCGACTGGGAATTCTACGGCCCGCCGACCCGCGACGTTTTCAAAGACAGCGAAGGCTACATTGGGGGATTCCGCCAGATGTGCGACGAGCTTGGGGGAGTCGACCTTATCGGCCTTCTCTCTCCGCGGGGCTCGCGCGGGGGATCGTCGGGGAGCCGGCTGACGCGCGAGGCCTTCGAGAAATACGCCGGCCTCATCGTCGAGGATTTACGGGCCGGCGGGCCCTTCGACGGCGTCTTTCTCGCCCTTCACGGGGCCATGGCCGTGACCGGGATCCCCAAGCCCGAAGCGGAGCTCTGCCGCCGCGTCCGGGCCGTCGTCGGCAAGATCCCGATCATGGTCACTCTCGACCTCCACGCCAACGAGGACCAGGAGCTGGCCGAGGCGGCCGACGCCGTGTTCATCATCAAGCGCTATCCGCACTACGACACCCATCTGCAGGGCGAGCGGGCCGCCCGGGTCATGGTCCAAACGGTCCGCGGAAAATACAAACCCGTCATGGCCGTCCGCAAGCCCAAGGTTATCACCCCCAGCGTTTTCCAGGGCACCGGGACCTCCCCCGCCATGGAGATCATGGAGCGGGCCCGGATTTGGGAGGAGGAGTATCCGGGGGCGTACGTCTCGGTCGCCTTCGGCTTCGCCTACGCCGACGTCCCCGATGCCGGGGCCGTGGTCATGGTCGTCGCCGATGACAACAAGCCTCTGGCCGAGCGGATCGCCGAAGATATGAGCGACTTCATCTGGCGGAAGCGCGAGGCTTTCGCCGGAAAGAAAATCCCCAAGGTCGAGGAAGGAGTCGCGATGGCCATCGCCGCGGCAAAGGCCAAGCAGACCCCCGTCATCGTCGCCGACCACAGCGACCGGACCGGAGGCTCGACTTGGATCTTGGAGGAACTCATCCGCCAGGGGGCGGGACGATTTTGCCTAACGACCCTTCGGGACGAAAAGGCCCTCGAAGCCCTCAAGGGAAAGAAGGCCGGGGAAACGGTGACCCTCTCCCTGGGCGGCTATTCGGACAAATACGCCGGGAATCCGGTGAAGGTCACGGCGGCGATCGAAAAGATCGTCGGGTCGGAAAAAGATCCTGTCGCCGTCCTCAAATTCGGCGAGGGAAACCGGATCATCCTGACGCCGGTCCTCAATCAGGTCACGACCCCTTCGATCTTCACCCGTCTCGGGATCCCGCTTCAAGAGATCGACATCATCGTCCTTAAGTCCCGGGTCCACTTCCGCCGCGGCTTCGTCGACACCGGCATCGCCGGCGCGGTCATCGAAGTGGATGCGCCGGGCTGGGGACCCGCCGACCTGAGCCGGCTCCCCTACAAGAACGTTCCGCGGGATCTTTATCCCCTCAGCCTTGACAAAAAGTGAAGGAGGTTCGCCGATGACATTCCGCACCCCCGCCCGGGCCGTTCTGGCCGCCGTCCTTGTCCTCACCCTCGCCGCTTCGCCGTTCGGGCAGACGCCCGCCCCGGCCAAGGCTAAGGTCAAAATCGCGAAAGAAAAGCAAACCGTCCTCGACTGGCTCGCCCAGCCCTCGACCGTCGAGCGATTCGGCGAGATTTCGGACGCGATCTGGTCCTACGCCGAGCTCGGCCTCCAGGAGTTCAACTCCTCAAAGCTTCTGGCCGACACGCTCGAGCAGGAGGGGTTCAAAGTCGAGCGCGGCGTAGCCGGCATGCCCACGGCCTTCGTGGCGACCTACGGTTCGGGCAAGCCGGTCATCGGCTTTCTGGGGGAATTCGACGCCCTCCCGATGCTCTCCCAGAAAGCACGCGTCCCGACTCAGGAGCCGATCGTCGACGGGGCGCCCGGCCACGGCTGCGGCCACAACACCATGTGCACGGCCGCGGCGGCGGCCGCCGTCGCCGTCAAGGAGGCGATGGTCAAGCACGGCTTTCCGGGCACGATCAAGGTCTTCGGCTCCCCCGCCGAGGAGATCGTGGCCAGCCGCCCCCACATGATCCGGGCGGGCCTCTTCGCCGACGTCGACGCCGTCATCGACAACCACAGCGGGAGCGGCTTCGGAACGAGCTACGGTCGCGGCGGAAACGCCCTTTTCTCGGTCGTCTTTTCGTTCAAGGGCCGGACTGCCCACGGAGCCTCGGCCTGGTCGGGCCGAAGCGCCCTGGACGCGGTGGAGATCACGAACGTGGCCACGAATTATCTCCGCGAGCACCTCCCCGTCAACATGCGGATGCACTATGTCATCCTCGAAGGCGGCGAAGCCCCCAACGTCGTTCCCGACAAGGCCGCCGTCTGGTACTATGTCCGCAACTCCGACGAACAAGTCGAGGCGATGTACGAGCGGGTTCTGAATTGCGCCAAGGCCGGAGCCCTCGCCTCCGGAACCGAGCTTCAGCCTGTCCGATACGTCGCCGCCGTCCACCAACAGCACGCCAACAAGGCCGCGGCCGAGCTTCTCCAGAAAAACATCGATCTCGTCGGCATGCCGGCCTGGACCGAGGAGGAGCACGCTTTCGCCAAGGCGCTCCAGAAAGAGCTCAAGGCCCGGGAAGAAGGGATGCCGACGAAGGTCGATCCTCTCCGCGAGCCCCGGGGCGATGCGGTCGGCGGCGGATCGTCCGACGTGGGCGACGTGACTCTCGTCGCTCCCACGGCTTCGGTCCGGTTCCCCGGACAAGTTCCCGGCGCGATCGGCCACCATTGGTCCTCGGTCGCCTGCAATTACGGCTCGACGGCCTGGAAGGGACTGAACGCCGGGGCCAAGGCCATCGCCGCGACGGCGGTGGACCTGCTGACCCGGCCCGAGGAATTGAAGAAGCTGCGGGCCGAGTTCGAGGAATATACGAAGAAATTTCCCTATAAGTCCTTTTTGCCGGCCGAGACCGCGCCGCCTCTCGACATCAACGAGGAGCTGATGAAGAAATTCCGTCCGCTCATGGAGAAGGCGTCCGGCCAAATCAGGTAAAAATGGAGATCCGTTTATCGTAAGTCGTCCCGAATCATTTATTTCTTAATCAAGGCGTCGTTCCTTTCGGAGAGCCGAACGAATTCAGGCCGGATTGCCGGAAGATGATAAATTTTCTATTCGAGTTATCCAATCGTTAAAGTGCGGACATTTCTGTCGTATTAAATCTAAACCAATTTGACCGACTATTTGAGGTCCCGCACTCGCTTTGTCATCCTCATATTGAGGGATCTCCGCAATGATTCTTTTGGAGGGAGCAGTCAATGATCCGTCGTCGATCTCCTCGGGACTCGAATATCGCGAGGCTAAAGCTTGAAGTCTTTGAATTCCGGCCTCATGTTCTTGTTCTTCGTAGAAGGACCTAAATCGATCCGGAGCCGAAAGCAAGAGCGCTTCATATTCGTGTAATTGAATATAAGGGATGAATCTGGCATGATTAACATCGGCGCCTAACTCTCTTTCAAGATATTCGACTCTTTGTCGATAATGCTGATTTCGCCCGGCCGGCAAATACCCGGGAAAATCCGACGGCAGCCGATAGAGATCGATCATCGTCGTGAACCAGGTGTTGTGTTTAGTTCCGTATCGCTTGATTAATCGAAGAAGATCCGCTTTGACCTGCTGATAGCTATTGATTCCTCCGCGATATTCGCGCGACAGTCGACGATCTTTGCTGGTTAATACGGCAATAGGATAAGCCATGATCCCTATCGCTCCCAGATGCGGGGCTAAAACCGATTTGATGAACCGTAGCTCCGTGCTCCCCTCGACAAGAAATTGAAGCCGGGTCATCGAGAAGGTTCTCCGCCTAAAACGTTCTTCTCCCATAATTCGGAAAGGGAATACCCGCGTCCACCTTCAAATTCGGTGAGCCAGTCCTCTAAATCTGAAGTTACCAGTCGCTTCATTTCCGTTGTCCGGTCGATCCGGTTAACGACAATGATGTCTTCCGGTTGAAATTGATCCACAAACATCGTCGACTGCGTCGCGACAAAGACTTGATGTTTGCGCGAAACTGAACGTAAAAGCCCGGCGATAAGTTCGAGGGCCTGAGGATGAAGGCCGAGCTCCGGCTCATCAATAATAAGGACATGCGGAAGATCGTCCTCAGGTTGAAGAAGCAAAGCGACCAAGGCAAAGAATCGCAGCATGCCGTCCGGCCCTTGGTAGGAGCTGAAGACCATATCGCTTCCGATCTCGCGCCATTGCAACAATAGCGTTCCATTGATCGGTTCAAGAACAAAATCCGAAAAAAAAGGCACGGCTTGCCTTATCGTTCCCACGATCCGGCCGTAAGAGTTCGTTTCGCTTTCTCTCAGGCGCAATAGAAAAGGTCCTAGATTAGCGCCGTCTTCTTTCAGAAGACGGCCGTCGTCTTTATTCCATCGCTGCTTGATCCGCGACGTTGTTGATGTATTATGGAACTGATAGACGATACAACGACGGAGGAGCCCTCTGATCGTGTACGCGGTTTGCTCGCCTTGATCAGCCCAGACATTGATATTGGCTTCCGCGACGCCGGGCTCGAGTATCGTCCATTTCGCCCGGCTCTCAATACCGTGTTTCGAATACCGATATTTCTCTTCGGCGAATCGGAATGTATCGCCGGCCGAATGGAAAAGGCGAAAATAATATTCGTTGAGCCCGCTCTCGGTCTCGATTTCGAGCTGGACGGTCAGCGCCGGCGTGATAGCGGGTCCATCCAACAGAAACGCGCCGGCTCCGCCGTTATTTGCAATGAACCATTGAAGTTGTCCGGGAGGAGTCAACATCCAATTTAAGAGACGAAAAAGTGAGATAAAATTGGATTTTCCCGACCCGTTTCCTCCGATCAAGACGTTCATTCCGCGCGGCTCAAATTCTTCAAGAAGTTTGAAGGTCTTGAATCCAGAAATCGATATTTTATTAACCTTCATGGACATGAGAGCCTCCTCTACTCGCATCCGGTAAACGGAAAAGATTTCGAAAATATACAAATCCGGTCATACTAGCAGCGAGCACCTCGCGGACTTTATTATACGCGTTCTGTTTCAAAGCGACTCAATTCAATTCAAAAAAAACCACAACTCATGTTGTTTATTGCGAGTGTTATTCAAGGCCGATTTAACAATATCGGCCCATCTCGGGGGGCACCGGTCATTTTTCCTTATCGGCGGAGGTTTTCGAGGCTTTCTCGCTCAAGATTTTCTGCAGATCCGCAAACGATTTCGATTGGGACGCGCCCTCGATCGCCTTCACGGCCACGCGTTCGATTTTCTCGTAGGCTTCTTCCAGTTTTCCGGACAATTCCTTGATCTTGACAACCTGCTCGGCGGATGATTTTTCGAGGAGGGCGATTCGGGTGTTAAGGACGTTCTTTTCCCCCTCGAATTCCTTGGCTCTGAGATTCTCGCGGCTTTGGGCCAGCTCCTGGGAACGCTCCAGGGCGTCTTGAACCGCCCGATTCACCGCCGCTTCTTTTTCCTGCGGAAACTTCGCCGCTTGCTCTTTCAGGACGGCCAGCTCCGCTTCTTTTTCTTGGACGATTTTTTCCCGTTCGGGCAATCGGCGTTCGGCCTCCTCCTTTAGCGCGGCGAGGTCTTTTTCCGTCTTCAATTTCAGGTCGTCGTATTTATCCTTGTCCAGCTTCTGTCCGCGGCCGAGTTCATAGACATATTCTTCTCTTTCCCGATCGCGCTCTATCTTTTCTTTGAGGTCCCGGTCCTTGAGGGCGGCCTCGCGCGACTTTTTCTCGAGCTCCCAGGCCTTCCGGGTTTCCCGGATTTCCGCCATTAACGCCTCTTTCTCTTCGGCCATCTGGGTTTCGAATTCCCGGCGTTTTTGCTTCTGAGTTTCCAGGAGGGCGGCCAGGGTCATGGATTCGCGCTCGATATCGAAGAATTCCTTGAGTTCCTGGTTTCTTATCGCGACGGCGTTCTGCAGATTTCGATAGACCTGGACTTCGGCTTCGAGCCTGTCCGAAAGCTGGGCCAGGATTTTGCCGGATTCCAGTTTCAGGGTCGCGAGGGCGGCCCTGACGCCTTCCAAGGTCAATTCGTCCGCCTTCTTGACCGTCTCCGTTTTTTTCTTTTCTTCGTTGACTTTCTGGGGTTGAAGATCCGCTTTTTCCTTCTCCGCAAGCAGCTTCAAGACCTCCCCATACGCTTGAAGCATCTCTTTTTTCGTGTTCATCGGCGTGAGTTTCTTGAGGGACGCGTTGATTTCTTCCATGAAAGGGCTCCTTTCAGATCTTTTTATCACAGCCGAAGACGCCAAGCAAATGCCCGATACTCTCTGGATAGGGGGCGGAATCTTCCATCTCAGGGGCGCCCCATGGCTCCGTGGATTTCTCGATCTTAAGGAGGCTGCTCTTTTTCAACTTTATTCCAGAAAATATAGGTTTGGATGCTCGTGACCCCCATCTGTCTGAGGAGTTCGAGTTTCTCATCCGCGTTCTTGTCCGTGTGACTGACGGACCAGACCGTGATCTCCAGCGGCTGAGAGAAAAGGAAGCCGGCGAAAATCAAAATCGCGGGCCGGCAGGATAAGAGCTTTCTCGCGTTCATCTTCGCCGGGTCTTTAACCTCACCCGCGCTTTCTGATGTCGATGTCGTCGGGGAGCTCGTTTTTGTCGGTCGCGGGATCGTAACGGAAATGGGAAGCCAGCCCGAAGCCCGCCTCGCCGATCCCCTCGACCAATCCGTCGGTGAATTCACCCTTCCGGAAATGATCCGACATCGCCGCGGCCAGGCGGTCCCAGAACTCCTGGCCGACCTTGGCGTGAATGCCTTCGTCTCCGAGAACGACGAAGCGCCGGCGGGACGGGACGATGAAAAAGAGAATCCCGTTCCGCTGCCGGGTGTTCCGCATCCCCAGCCGCCGGAAGGCCCGTTCCGCCACGGGCCGGACTTTTCCCCAGAAAAACGGCGCCACCGAGACGCGGATCTCGCCCGAGGTTTGCTTTTCGGCGTCCGCGATCGCTTGGCGGATCCGATCGACATCCAGCCGTTTGATCAAGGCGCGGCGAAA
>Ga0315284_10011162_pt1 | contig 12813 bp, 24 predicted proteins | sample YL17G09_16_MG_FD_203696 | JGI IMG/M metagenome (GOLD analysis project Ga0315284, IMG submission 203696) | Sediment microbial communities from Yellowstone Lake, YNP, Wyoming, USA - YL17G09_16 | ecosystem: Environmental > Aquatic > Freshwater > Lake > Sediment | place: USA: Wyoming | collected... | reverse complement strand
TAGAATCAGTGTCATGGTCAACTTTAATTTTGATTTCAAGATCATGGTCATCTGGTTGGCGCTGGACAAGAATGCAACGGTATGGCTGGGCGCAATCATCTGAAACAGAATGAGCAAGGAGTATGTAACATGAACGACGAAACTAAACAACAATTTAAAGTTAAGATTGCTGATGCTGTTAATTATTGCGGAATAGACGCTGAAACCGATACGCCGGATTATGTTTTAGCCGAATATTTAGTATCATGTTTAGAGGCGTATAGCCAATTAGTGTACGATAAGAAAATAGGAGTTATTTCCGATAAATTAGCACAACCTGTTAAAGGGGTTAATTGGAGAAACTAATGGCTACTGGACAACAAAACGATTATGTTAACAAGGGCGAAACAGGCTTACTCTATATTGAGCCTAAAAAAGAACCCTTAACCAAGCCTTTAATAGACGCATATACAAGAAAGATGACAGCGGCGTTTCGTCAAGCTAAAGTAAATTATGAGCGTTCCTGTTTTGGTTTTCATAGTTGCGAATGTAGGGTTGAGAGCGAACCCCACACATACGAATTGGGAAATGGGTTGGTCACAAACTCATTATGCATACATTATTTAGCATTTCATAGAGAAGAAGTACCGGATTATGATCTTAAGAATGTAGAAAGCTTAAAGTTTGGAGAAGAAGAGCCTAACGAAGAAGAGTTAAACACGCCAGAGAAACCAGTTAAAGTTATGACACGGGAAGAGTGGTTAGAAAAGGAACAGCGATGAGAACCATAACAGTTGTTTTAGAGATTAAAGACGAGAAAGCTGCAAAGGTGATATGGGACGCACATTCTAAGGGGTTACTATTGAACGGATGTTTAGTTTCTGGTATAGCAGATGGAGACATGATTGAAAGGGCATATAGCTTAACCGAAGATATTTTTGAAATGCCTTCACCTAAGCGAAGAGGAACAATAAGGGCAAAACTTGTTTATAAGGGCAGGGGAAAACCGATTCCAACGGAGGAGCCATGAATTTTGCTACTGCTTGTGAGAAGATGATAGCTGGTTTTGCAGTTAGTCGAAAAGCATGGACAGAAATAAAGTTTATAAGAAGAGAGCTAATTGAACCTGGGTCTTCCAGATTTATAGACCAAGATGGAAAAGAATGGACTCCGAAGCCAGGAGATATTAGTTTAGGAGTTCAAAGCGGTAAAAGAGGGAAGAAAGAAACTGATGATTGGAAAGTTTTAACTTGTTTTGAATGTGGTTCAGAAGTTAGTGGATTATATGAAGGGTTTTGCTCACAAGAATGCATGGAAGAGTTTGAAATAGGACAAGCGTTAGAAGATTAAAAATGAGATTTAAATTTATTAGAAACATCAACAATCGCACCATGAGCACAAGCTGGCAAACAAATCATCCTATTAGTCGTTGGTCAAAGGAATATTTTTCTTTTATTATACATCTTTCAATATCAGCAAGTTGGGACAGGGGCGTTTTAGAAGCCAAGAGCAGCATAAAATTATGAAACCGATTAGAAACCATATCTGTTATAGAGGAAGTCGAATTCAAGGCTTTGTTATGTCTGCAAGTTGGAGTTCTAGCAACACTTATTCTTTTGGGTTATCTCCAAGAAATATAAGTTTAAGTTGGTTTATATGGCTGGGCTGGTCATTAAAATGAAACCGATAAGAAATCCACATCTTTCAAGTCGCAGTCAAAGTTGGTCTTCGGGTAGATATGCCAGCAAAAATTTAAAGACTTGGTTAACAAAATCTATTTTATTGTGTTTTTATTATAGTCGAAGTTGGAGTTTAGGTAGTCAAAGTTTCTTTCCTACCCATTTTGATTTTAGATAAAGGGAAATCGCAAATAGTGTATAATAAGAAGAATGGCGTAAAAGCCATGTTGATGTTGAAGTGATGTTGAATTGGATGCCTTCGGGCTGCAACTGAAAAGGAGACTGAATCATGTTGCATCGTTACCTGGAACACAACCTAATTATCAATGTATTACGATCCGCCTATATGGATGGACTGGCAAGTGCTGTTTTGGAAAAAGATAAAGCTAAAGAAAGAGCTAGTGTTTTTGCTGAAATAGCAGTAGCAGTTCTTCCAGAAAAGATTAGAACATGCCCTGTTTATCCTCTTATTTTTGATTTTGATAAAGAAATAGATAATGAAGAACGGTCTTGTATTGTTCCTAAGCAGAAAACAATAATTGATTTAGTTAAGGACATTTGGAAGCAGGCATATGATTCTGTTTCCGGTGTGATAATTCCATGTGCTTTTGAAGATTGGGCAAAACAATTAAAGAAGCCAGATGTTGAGGAGATTGAATTAAAAGCTTATAAACTAGCTGTTGAAATAACCAAGAAGGCAGAATATTTGTTAGCATTAGGGGAGTATAAAACTGTTTGGACATTAATGGTTGCAGAAGAATGCAGTATCGGGACTTATAATGTAGAGATGTTAAAGGCTGGAGATATTATTGAGTACGGAAAACATGCGGCATGTAGAGTTATAAAAGTAGATATAAAAGTCAAGACTGCCGATGTTATCAGGCTACAGTCATGGATGGGATTAAAGCCAAAATCTGTTTGTGATCCTGACTTGATACACAATACTACTGTTGTAAAAGAAAACGAAAGAAACGAAGATATTTTATCTGATCTTACCAAAGAATTTCCGAGTATTAATGATTGGTTCAAGCACCAACTTAGGACAGTATTAGAACAAGAAAATGTTAAAGTTGCAGATCAGGAGACAGAAGAAATTAAAAATCCAAAACGTGTCAGCCCTTCAAAGTTTAACCAGAAGGAAACAAAGTCTTCTACTAATCGAGAGAGGTTCTATAAATCAACAGAGAAGTTCACATTTACGGTTGATGACATAGAAGTAGGTGAAGAGATTCCTGGAACTAATCAAAAGAAGAATTTAGTGGTTTTCCCATGGAAGGCAATAGATTTAGACAAGATTACAGCGGATCAAGTTAATAAATCAGCCATTCTAAAGCAACTAATAAAGAAGGGGTCATTAGTGCCTTGTACCGCAGAAGAAGCAAAGCAGATGGAAAAAAAGCATGAAGAAGAAGTTACTCTTTCAGGGAACAATAGTCTTGGAGTTTTTGACAAGCCAGTAAGTGAAATGTTTGGGAAAAAACTAAAAGAAAATCTGGATAAAGTAGCAGAGGGCATTAAGAAGGGAAAGCCTGTCACTTCATCCTACGACAACACACCTGATCCCCTTGTTGAAGAAATTGATGTAGATGATAGTGAGCCTTTTACTGAAGAAGAGTCCAATATCGCTACAGAGATTTTTGAAAAATCATTAAGAGATAGACTTAAAAAGAAACAACAAGTGAAAAATAAGATAACAATGAAAGATTTATTAGATACGACCAAAGAAGTAAAAATATCAATGAAAAATAAAAAAACGACAGGTAGAGATAGGAAATCAGCCCTAAAAAGCAAAAAGAATAAGAAATAAAGTTTGCCTCCAGTCCTAAATGTGATATATTTAGGACTGGAGGCATTATGGCTGTAAAAACAAACGACTCCTTTAGCGAATGGGTTTTCAAATCTCTGGTTGAAAAAGAAATAATTAACTCTCCAACCGTAAATCTTAGTGTAGTTAATCTTCTGCGACAAAGCACGGATCAGAACGATGTGCTATGGGGGTTAATTGGAGCTAGTCTTGTTAATAAAGGTCAAGTTGGCAAGAAACTCAGCACACAATACGAAGAATATGCAAAACAATATTGTCAGAGCCATTCAGAATTTACCGATGGACCGGATAAATTTTGTGATATTATGAAGAGAGCGGCGGTGTGTGCTTCGATTGAGTGGAAAAAGAGATATAGAGAGTCATGAAACTAATTCTTAGACCACGAGTTCTTTTTAGAAAAAGAGCATATGCTTGGACCTTACGGATAGAACAATCTCAATATTATCAAAGACCGCGTTGGGATTTGTTTCAATCTTTTTCTTCTTTAACAAATTTTGCCATAGTTTCTCTTTCTTGGGAATCAAATTATCTACAAAGTTTTGAGGGTTAACATGAAATTAATTCTTCGTCCTAATATAACTCGTCTCTGCTATCGCCATGGTGTAGTACGACAATTCCCGTGGTCAGCAAATTCTAGCCCTGTTTTATGGTTCAGAATTTTCTTAATGGGCTTATCACAAATTGGTTTACGTCCTAATCTTTTTTGGTCTTCGGCGTTTTCTAGGATGACTACACAATGCGTTTCTAGTTCTTGGACCAGGAGTTATGGGAAATCTATATCATGAAACTATATAAAACTTACTGGTCAGGGTCAGGGTCAGGGTCAGGGTCAGGGTCAGGGTCAGGGTAAAATATGAAACTACATCATCATAAAACTTTATATTCATGGTCAGGGTCAGGGTTCTGGTCATGGTCAAGGTCATTGTCAGGGTCATTGTCAGGGTCAGGGTCAGGGTCAGGGTCAGGGTCAGGGTCATCATGGTTCGGGTCAAGGTCATGGATTAAAAGCTATGAGGAAAGTGTTTCTTTTGTGTTTAGATTGGCGTATTCTGAATTTGGGATACAACCATTAGATGGTTAGGGAAAAGATGAAACTAATTAGGAGACAGGCTTGTACTAATAGTTGGCAAGACCATTCGAGATGGGATTCTCTTTTTGTTGATTCTTGTTCTTGGACAGAAGGCTGGTGTCTTTCGATTTATGATGCTTTAGGGCAAGGAATGATGTACCGAAAATCTATCTTGCTGAAAAAAGATAGCTGCGGGTCCTGGACAGAAAGTGGAAGTTTCTCCCGAAGAAGCTAACGACAAAATGAAACTAATTCGAAGAAAATCTTGTTATTCTGCTTGGAAAAGTTATTCTAGATGGCAAAATGGCGAAAATGAACCAGCTTTTTGTTTTTCCGTATCTTGGCATAATCATTGGTGTTTTTCGAAAACATCTATATTTAAAAACGGAAGTACGCTGAGAACTTTTTTTGAACATGCTAGATCTTGGTCTATAGGGGCAACATCAACAAGATTCACAGATTGGGGATCTTGGGCTGGACACCATTCATTTGATTGAGACGGGGATAGGTTGACTTAATTGAGTCCGTACACTGGCAAAACTATTGGCACATTATCTAGTCTAGGTATAACTTGTTTTTGTCTTTCTGCCCAAATGCGAATTAATTTAATAACATCCTTGGCATCGTCCAGGGCGTGGTGAGTGACTATAGGGTTTAATCCGCCTCTACGCATACATTCTTCCATTCCGGGGATAGAATCATCTTCTGGCTTTAAGAAGAGTGCTCCTACATCAATCATACGGTGTCTAAAGAACCTATCTGCTACTCTTCTTAGATGAGGGTCTTGCATGAAAAAACGGTAGTCAAAAGTGCCTACGTTTTTGCCAGCTACATTTATTTTGTCACCTTTGAAAAGTTTATCAAAGAATTTATGTAGTTCAGTTGCTGCTTCTTTGCATGTCATCGCTGGATAGTTTTTATCAGCTAACTTTTTAAAGATTTCTACATTTAATTGAATTGCAAAAGGAGTTCCTGAATAAATCTCGTGTTTTATTAGGGTTTGAAAAGTTGGGAGAGAATCTATGGGTTGTGGGTTATCTAGATCATCAACCACAACTGCTATTTCTAGAATTTGACAGGTTTCAGGGTTTAAGCCTGAAGTTTCTAGATCAATCGCCACTATGCGCAACATGCACCACCTTTCTGTTTTAACTATACTCTATTTTTTAGAAATGTCAAGCAAACCAATATCGTTCTGAAAGCGGTTGATCTTTTAAATCTTCTAATCTCTTCATGGCTTCATAATGAGCACGGAGGTCTTCTTTTTGACCAATAGTTAATTTTTCTTCAGTTTCTGTAAAAATAGGGTCTAAAGTTTCTATTTTTTTTCTGTCTTTTGAAATTAGATTGTTTCCAAAGATACGATCAGTAACCTTTTTAACAAATTCTTCTGTTTTCCTATGAATTTCATCAAGAGGGACAAGGGGTTTAGCAATATTTTCCGGCTTTGGCTTATTCTCATAAAGGCGTCTATAATGGCGCTTACATAATCCTTTAGCATGGTGTTTCTCAGAACAGCCGTCATAAGAGCAACGTTTGGTATCTCCTATAACAGGTAATACAGGAGTATGGGCATAATGGTATCTGCAATAACCTCTAGCATGATGCTTCTTAGAACAACCTTTAACAGAACATGTCCTATTTTGAGGTTCTATTTTAGTTTCTACAGGTTTATCATAACTGTGTCTATAATGGTGTTTACAAAAGCCTTTAGCGTGGTGTTTTTTTAAGCATCCTTCTACTGAACATTTTCTATTTGTTGGGAGCATAATATTCCTTTATAGGATTAGGCGTTATAGTCAGGAGGTGACACGGCGTTATTTAAGTTTTTTAGTATCATTTGGTATTTTTTGTCCCCTCAATTTGACTTCTGAAGGAATTATAGTATACTGTAGCCAGAGAGGCAAGAAGAAAATGCAAAAATTAACCGATATTATCAAGAGTATATTCAAAAAAGAAAAGATCGCGGAACCAGACAGACCAGAATATTCCTTTTGCGAAACTGTAACAGCAACAGCTACTTCTCCTTGGCATATTAGAAAACTAACAGAAAAAGGAAAGAAATTAGGGGGAGGAGCAGACAGTTTGGCTCTTTGCGGAATAATGGTTAGCTGGGATTTAAAGACTGACATTGACGAAATTCACTTAAAACATGCTTGCAAAAAATGCGTAGAACGGTTAAACTCATATTTAGAACATCAGTAGTAATACATAGGAGGAAGAAAAAATGATTTTCAAAATGAAACGAGGCTTGACGTTGATCGAGTTGCTGCTTTACTTCGCTGTCGTTGCGGGCGTAGTTTCCATACTTGGACTGATTGGTTGGGCAATTTATAGTTCAAATTGGACGGTGAAGCAACTTGGAGGGACGATCAAAGAGAGCATCCCTGCCAAGGTCATCAATGTCACTTGGAAAGAAAGCAACATGTGGGTCTTGTACCGGGGCATCCCTGCCAAGGTCATCAATGTCACTTGGAAAGAAAGCAACATGTGGGTCTTGTACCGGGAGCCGCGTGACGGGGAGAAGCCAGAAGTCTTGACGTTTCAGGAATACTCCAACCTTGGAATCGTCCAAGGAAAGGCAGTCATTACGGAAATTTTCAAGCCGAAGGAATGAGACGGATTAGGGGAAGTCCCAACAATAAGGCAGCAGCGTTTCTTGAAGGGGAGAAGAAAATGGAAAAGATAAAGATTAATATTCATTGTTTGTTTGAAGGAGTAGTCGAAGGTCTAGCAACTCCTTTTGTTAAAAGTATATGTGGCGCAAATATTAAAATGAACAATTGTTTAACTGCTCAACCAGCTTTTAGCTCTGATGATTTGGTACATACGCCTTTTTTAGAAATTCCTTTGAAATGGATAGGCTTTGCTAAAAATATGGGCTGGGAAACTAAAGTGCTAAATACCAAAGGCTTTAAGTTGGCTTTAGCTATGGTTTATGGAGAAAAATATCCCAGATTAGCAGAACCATTTAAAGGCAGTGTTTTTATTAGGCGAGAAGGAATTAAGACGCTACAGAAAGATTATAGGGCGGCTTGGACATGTGATCCTTATTGGAAATATGCAAAGTACTGGCATAACTTTTCAGGGGAACAAAAGAATAGTGGTTTTGCTGGGTCTTGGAAAGAAGCTAAGCGAGATGAAAAAGCTAACATATATAGTAGAGACAAATGGGAAGATTTTCTTAAAGGCATTGAAGTGTTTTATGACGCCATAGAACATAATACTGAACTATATAAGCAGGGAGAAAAGCTAAGACTGGAATCTTTGGGACAGAAAGCTGAAACTCTTTAACATTTTTCGAATCTGGGAACATAAATATCTTTAACCAACACCTTTTCCAAAAACATTTCTAATGGTCTGCAATAAAGTTCTTCTGGCTTATTTTCAGAATAATAAACCACCATTTTATAATCGCCTTCTGTATGTGATGCTACTCCAATTACTATATAAACCTGTCCTTTGAAATGCTTGTATTTTCCAGGCGAGACTTTTCTTGCTTTACCCATACGGTTTTATTATACCATTTTAGATTTGACATTTATAGAAAATGTGGTTTAATATGTTTGGGAAGGAGAAAAAAGATGAAAAATAAACTACAGAAGAAAGGGCGAAAATGTTCTACTCCTGGGTGTCAGACTCTTCTAAGCACTCATAATCCAGGCGAGAAATGTTTCACCTGTCAAAAAGGTGGTTGGTTTAAAAAAGAAGAACCAAAACAAGAGGAAAACCAGGAGGAACAAAAATAAGGTAGAATAATAAATAGTAGTCCCGGTTCCTTTCTGTTCAATGGTCTGTTCTGGACCGGCTGCTGTTTGTGGGATAGAACCATAAACACTTCCGAACTAAGGGACCGATCTCCACGTAGTACCTCTCACCTTGGCAAGCCATCTTTTTTAAAAAAGATGGCTTGCTTCTTTTATGACTATTGTGTATAATAAGTATAGGAGCAGAAGAATGAGAAAGATTTGGCTTGAACTTCGTCGCATGAAAACTTCTGGCGTTTCGGCTAATGCTGTTGAAATTCATGCTAGTATTTATCCTAATCGTTTTTCTGATCTCTATAATGTTCGTAAAGTAATTAGGGGGTGTGTGCTTGGAGAAAACCCTAGAAAGATATTAAATATTTTGAAGAAACAGCAAAGGGGAAGATCAAGAAATAGAAAAAGAGAACAATAAAAGAAACAGGCAGATCATTGGAATTTTCACAAAGTTTTTAGAAGAAAGAGGTGTCAAATGAAGCTTACTGTCAAGATATACCGAGTTACTACAATTAGAACTAAAGATTTGATTGGTGCGGCAGAAGGGGATAACGAGAAGGAATACTCTGCTGCTCAAGTCAGAGAGATAGTCAAAAAGAAGTTCTATCCTCAACCAAGCCTATTTAAGATTTTCTATAATTCATCTGAAATGACTAAGACTCTTGTAGGGACAGAGTGTATGGCTTTTGATATTACAGAAGCTAATGTCCCAATGGCTGGAATTTCTACCCTAGATCCTATTACTCCAAGAGATATAGACCGTCTTGATGGAGCAGTTGAATCTGAGCTAAATAGAATGGGAATATATACTGATTTCGAGGGGTATGAGTGGCGAGCGACTTATGAAGTTTTTGGGAATTAAGGAAGAGTAGATATGTCATAGGTTATAGGACTTCTATCGTCCAACCAAAACGGCAACACATATCTACTAAAAACATTTAAAGAATTAATCGGGGTAGAAAACAAGCGGTGATGTACCCAAGAATAAGCATATTGAAGATGCCATGATTTATTATTCCCGTTCCAATCTTTAACTTCTACATGAATTCGTTTTAGAGGTTTCATTTATGTTTTTCTATCTGGAATTTAGGAAGTATGGGGAGTTTTAATTGAGTTTTGTCGTTGAATAAAATAAATAGCCAATCGCAGTTATTGTCACCATAACTCCCTTTCACAATAGCAAATTCTTCAACTGTTGCCTTTTTAGAAAGCTCATCAAAACGAATAATTTCTCTATAAGTACGAATTTTTTATAACGAAGCATGTTTATTTCCTCTTAAACATCTCACAAGTTCGGCATATCTCTTTGATGTTTTTGAATCGTTGGTCTCCGTCTACATAATTCGCATATGACCAACAATATCCAAGGAGATTAAGCTCAAATGGATACTGGCACTTACGGCTTGGATTCTTATATTTTTTAAGGCTAATCTTCTTCATCGTTCTCCTCCTGCTAAAACTATATCACATTTTTTAGTCTTGTCAAATCAAACCTCATTAAATTTTGTCCTAATCTTATCTAAAGACCAAGAGCAGGACAAAGAAGTACCTGAAGAATAGGATTTTAAATAGTCTCGAACAAGAATATATTTTCTCAGTCTATCAATAAAAATATTCATATCAATCGGATAAGACCAAGCTTTTTCTGAGATATGTAGACGTTGTTTCCATCTCACGTTCAAATGTCCCTGGAATATGCCCTGCCTAAAGACCAGGAAACAGAGGTATAATCTTCTAGCCGCCAAGAATGAGATATTGCCATGAATCTAAAACTTGAAAAAGATCTTCCTAAAAAGATAGTTTTGAATTCCAAATGTAACATAGAATTTTTCCACCCAGCGCTCCAAGAACGACTCTTTGATGAAATACCTAAATATAAATTTCTTGTTCTATGGAGCTTCATCGGTTCCGTCCGCTGGTTCTGAATTCGTTTGGAGATGCTTTTCCTGTTTACTTACTTTTAAATGACCGAAATGGGCGTCGATATAGTTGTCAATGTTGACCAGCATGTTCCTGATTTTTTTCTTCGCATCTTCGCTTGTTTGGCATTTGTCGAGGTCAATCATGAGTCTTATAGCATGTTTTTTTCGGACGCAGAACTCTATAATGGAGTCCTTGTTGCAATCCTCTCCCATTTCCATATCCCGTCCTCCCGTCGCGTAGCATCAACATCCCGCGATGAAACTAACTATAATCTGAATAGGCGCGAAAAGCAAGGAGAAAATGAATGAAGACTCGAAGGATTGAACTATATGGTGGTCCAGGCTCAGGAAAATCGAGTCTGACTGCATGGCTTTTTGCTAGATTAAAGATGCAAGGAGTTAATGTTGAGCATGTCCAAGAATTTATAAAGTCGTGGGCGTTTACTGGTAAAGTTCCTATCTCCTGGGATCAAGTCTATGTCACCGGGCATCAATTGCATAGAGAGGATATTATTTTGCGATCTTCCCCAGACATCATGCTTATCAGTGAGTCTCCAATATTTTTAGGAGCCTGTTATGCAAAAAAGTTTTGTTGTCCGTGTTGGGAGCAGTTAGTGATTATAGCCTGTATGTTTGAAACTCATTTTCCAGCAACAAATATTTTTATTAATCGTGAAGATATGCCCTATGTTCCAGAAGCCAGATTCGAAAACAATGAAGAAGCAAAACAAATGGATGCTTTTATCAAGGAAGAAATGTCATATTACGGGATTAAATTTAAAGAAATTTCTTATAATGACATAGCCGGTTTAGAGAAAATAGTCCAAATTCCAAAAAATCCTCTTGATTTCGTCATATAAAACAAGTATTATAGATTCTAGGGATGGCATTAGAAAAGGAGAAAACTAATGGGAACAGCGGAAACCGTGTCTTGCAAGTGTTTTAAATGCCATAAACAATTTGAAGTTACAGGAGGAGAAGGAAGAACTGTAGTTTGTCCATGCTGCTGTACAGAACGTAAAATTGAAGAGGTATCTAAGTTTTCCGTTGATCGTAGTTTTGTGAGGAAAAAGAAAGCTGATTCAGAAGCTAGATTACAAATGGAAGAATTAAAAGCTTCCAGGATAAACGACCCCTTGATGATGGAATGGATGTAAGTATTTCTTTTTTATAACAAAAAGGAGAAAACTAATGGGAATGTTTGATAATATAGTGGATTACTCGTTTAGGTGTCCATATTGTGGTGGTATTAACATAGAAATCCAAACCAAGGACTATGATTGTACCCTGGATACTATTATGATTCATGAGCCAGGTTCTATGATGACTAAAAACCATAAGAAAAGAGCTAAATGTTATGCTTGTTGGAGAAAAGAAATATTCTCTTCTGATAAAGATTATAACCCTCATCCTAAAACAAGGCTTAATATTATCGAAGGATGTGGTCAATGTAGAGGTCCAGCTTGTTATGCGTTAGCCCGTGCAGAGGATTATGTAGAACGAGGCTATGTTTCTGGTTTTGGACGGAGCTTTGATGTGCAATATAAAACTAAAAATGGAATAGCTATAACGCCCGCGATAATAAAAAATAAAGACAATAAAACCCTAGTAGATATTAAAAGAAAATTCATGAAACGGCTTAATAAAGATAAAAAAGCTAAAGAGTCTTTCAATAAGGTTTTAGCACGAGTAGCAGGAGATTGGGGGTTGGCGGTTCTAGAATGGCAATACACTGGGGCTGATGGCTTTAAGGTTTTACATCCCACAGCGGTATAATAATTTTAAACTTTTAACCTAAAGGGCGAAAGGAGAAAATTGTGACAGTTTCTTATCTCAATAAAAAGGGGAAAGATGTTATCGTCCAAGTTTCAAACCATGCAATCCTTCAATATCGAGATAGGTGGAATAGAGTTAATCCAGAAGATCAAATTACGTTTGAAGAAGCAGAGCGTAGAATTACTAAGTATTTTCCTATAGCTAATCGTGTTCAAAATTTATCTAGCAAAGAACAAAGACGAATCAAAAAATATGGGAGTGGTTCTGATACACTCTATTTCAGGAGTTGTTTCTTTACCTATGTAGTTTGTAATGGGATTATGACTACCATTGAACTTTCAGACAAAGGTTTGCGACCGTTAAACAAGTAGGGATAAAATGAAACTATGTCAAAAAGTGTTAATATCAAGATACTTGGAAGAATTTAATTTCTAGGTCTTGGAAGAATTCTCGGCGTGTTTCTCGTATAGTTTCATTATCTTGGCGTACTAAAAGATATTTCTCGGTTCGGTCGGAGCTAATATGAAAAAAGAGAAAGAGCGTCCAATTTCAGAAATAGCAGAAGAGGAATTTAATCGATTTCAGGAAAAAAGAAAAGAGATTATAGCTTCTTTAAAAAAACGCAAAGGAGTTATTATAAATACTCTTGGTTGGAACAATTCTCAAAATCGATGGATGGTTGATATTAAAGAGAATGGAAAGATTAAAAGAGTATCTGCTGAAAATAAAGGGCTAATTGATGAATAGAATAAAGAGACGAGCATTCTGTTTTTGGGAAATTTGTCCAGATGGTGCATCTTCA
>Ga0315284_10011161_pt1 | contig 12813 bp, 15 predicted proteins | sample YL17G09_16_MG_FD_203696 | JGI IMG/M metagenome (GOLD analysis project Ga0315284, IMG submission 203696) | Sediment microbial communities from Yellowstone Lake, YNP, Wyoming, USA - YL17G09_16 | ecosystem: Environmental > Aquatic > Freshwater > Lake > Sediment | place: USA: Wyoming | collected... | reverse complement strand
GGTCCGTTTCCTCTTCAGGCGGCTAGAATGTGACAAGTCCACTGTCGTGCTCGATCCATTTCTGGGGAAGGGGACAACCTTGATCGAATGCAAAAAGCTTGGATACCCGGGAATTGGCATAGAGGTTAATCCACTATTGTTTGAAGTTAGCAAAAGGTCTACTGAATGGGAGTTTGATCTGGATAAATTGAAAAATACAGCGGTTCAGTTTATGAGGTTGGTTGAAGGAGAGGTTGCGAGAAACTATGACTTAACGTGCGAACAGTACTGCGAGGGAAACAGAGTAACAGTACCTATGATACATAATCCCTTCCGATGGTGGAAAAACCACGTTTTGAAGGATCTTCTGATTTTACGGACTTTATTAACGACAGAGGTACCAGATAAATTGCGAAGTCCATTTTGGATCGCCCTATGCACCTCGGTAATTGAGTGCGCCAACATTCACCGAAATCATCCAACAATCTCTTTTGACGATAATCATAATCGGAGTATCGATGTCGTCGTAGATTTCAAGAACAAACTCACGATGATCATCAGGGACCTTGAGGAACTGGCTCAGGGAAGGTACGAGGCTAAAGTGCTCGCCTTTTTGGGTGATAGCGTAAGAGAACTGGGAAATATAGTGAGAAAGCCCGTTGATAGGGTAATAACATCACCCCCATATCCTAATCGTTTCAGCTATATACATACCACAAGACCGCAACTCTATTTCATGGAACTATTAAACGACATCGAATCCGCCACTGAAATCGACTTGAGGGCTGTGGGTGGAACTTGGGGCCGAGCAACTTCGGTCTTAATGAACAAGGAGATACAGCCCCATAAGGACCTGGTGGATGTCTTGGATTTTAGAAAAGAGCTTTTATGTCGCTCTGTTCTCATGTGCAACTATGCAACTCACTATTTCAACTCCATGTTCGCTCATATAAGAATGTTAAGACCACTCGTTAGCGATGCTTTCCGGGGGGCCTATGTAGTTGGTAATAGCAGATTGAGTCATGTTGATATACATACCGAGTTATACTTAGCTAAGATGTTTGAGAAGGCAAGATTCCGAGTAGAGGAGATTATGTTCTTTCGGAGGCGTGGTGGCAAGAAACGCCTGTATGAATCTGCAGTTTGCGTTAAGGTGTAAGACTAGAATTTCTCGAAAATTGTATCCATTCTCTCTTTTATGAACGACTTGTTCTCATTCAAAAATCTAAGTAAGTTGAATCCTGTTAATTGGTGAATGTAATCAAAAGCAGACTTTCCTTCTTTCAAACACCAATACTGACTTAGGCGGATAATGGGCGATCTGAGTGATGTCTCACAGTATACCAACATCACTGGACTCAGGGATATCTGGCGGAGCGCAAGAGCCATATCCCTGTCAGCCTGAATACGTTTAGAGTCTCCAATTTGGTAGCAAGACCGAATCTCGAGAGCCAACCCGACTGCTCCCGAAGGAATCATTGCACTCACACGGTTAAGTGTATCCAAGTTTTTAATTTCGTTAAGAAGGATACGACCATCCGTGCTACGAGTCTGTGTTTTATTGTCTATCGTTAAGTCAAGTGAGTACACCAGACTCTCACGGGGTATGCCGATTGTTGTGGAAAGGATTTCTTGGGTAATATCCTCATATAGGTCACCAATCTTCCTATGTACGCTTGTAACCAAATTGCCCCCAACGCGTGCAGTGATGTATTTTTCGCGAGCCAAGTCAAATGGGGCAAAGGCCGGATCATTTCCGATCAATTTCAGGAAATCACTGGCGGATTTCACCCCTGGGAATTTCTTGAAGGGGTCAAACGTTGTGACTTTTGACAGATGATGTGCTATTAGTTCTCTTAAGCGGTCAGCTATGTCCATTAGTCTTCCATGAATAAATCCCTTATGTTGATGCGCAAAGCATTGGCTATCTTCTGGATATTCAGCAGCGTTATATTCTTCTCTGCCCTCTCAATCATGCCAATATAGGTGCGGTGCAGGCCAGCTTTGTCAGCGAGCTGCTCTTGCGACAGACTTTGTCTTAGTCTTTCGGTTCTAACTTTCTGTCCGAATTTGACCAGTAATTGGGGTCGCATATCAAATAAAACCCTTGCACATCGATAGGAAAGTATACGTGGATCGTGATTACCTTTCTACATACTATGATTAGCATCTGGTGTTTTCGGGATTAGCCCAGCCAAACGTGCTTAGATACTTGTCTATCAGGCATTTGTGGATTCGCATCTCGGCGATCCGGGGTCAAGTCGTGGTCGGAGATAGTAGGCCCCAGATAACGACCAAGTTAACTGGGGCCCAGCTTGCGCTGGGATCTGCGCTTTGCTCCGAGGGTCTCCGCTACGCTTCGGGGATCTTCCCCATTCGACTACGCTCAGGGTTAAAAGCTGCGCTTCGAGGGGCGGTCACATATTAAAAGATTGTTTGACAAAGCCGAATAATGTGGTATAATTAACAAAAACGCAAAAGATTAGAAACTCTTTAAGCTGCAAAGGAAGATAACTAACCTTTGCAGCTTTTTTTGTTTGGCGCTCTATTTACAGGAGTAACTATGAAAAAAAAACTAAAGACCTCAGCTAATGACAGGAAATGCATATTTCCGGGCTGCACACATACCTTGAGTATCTATAACCATGAGGCATACTGTCATGTACATCGTGACCAGATGTCTGAGAGGCAAAAACTTAAGATTGCATATCATCATTTTGTACAAACCGCATAATATCGATATTATGCAGCACCTTTTTTGATAAGACTATACATGTTAGCAAAACGCATCGCCTATTGGCGATTCGTGATTGTTGGCTTCCTGCTGCTCGGAGCAGGAACAATCGCAAGTCTGCTCAAGCACCGGATAAGAGACCGGGTAGGTCCTGAAACACACAGGGACAGCTCCTCTATAAAACTCTGACAATGGGACGTCCTTTCCGCCAAAGGCGGATTTCATTCCAGGCGGGGCTAAACCCCGATAAAAGGAATCGGGATGAACATCGGGAATTGGTGGGCCAAAGCCCACCCTACCTCTAAATACTGAATTCCCACCCATTCGGCTTTGCTCACTTCGACTACTTCGACTTCGCTCAGTATAAACAGGCTCAGTGCAGGCAGGGCAGGGAGAAGAAGGTTTTGCTTGTGGCGGTGAGGGCGGCGGCGAAGGCGGACAGGTCCATCTGTTTCAGGTCGGCGATGAAGCGGGCGGTGTGAATCATAAGGGCGGGTTCGTTCACCTTTTGCTTTCGCATCGGCTCCGGCGACATATAAGGACAATCAGTTTCGAGCATCAATCTATCAAGCGGCGTAATCTTGGCGACCTGCCGGGCCCTGGGGGCGTTCTTGAAGGTGACTACGCCGGTCAGAGAAATATAGAAGCCCTTACTTAAGACAATTTCGGCCTGTTCGGGCGAACCGCTGAAGCAGTGGAAGACAATCTTTCTTACGCCGGCGCCATATTGTTCGAGGACCTCAAGGGTCTGGTCGAAGGCCTCTCTGGAATGGATGACGACAGGCAGGTTAAGCTCCGCGGCGATTTTGAGCTGTGCGGCGAAGGCGCGGATTTGCGAGGGCTGTTTGGAAAAATTATAGTGGAAATCGAGACCCGTTTCGCCTATGGCGACGACCTTTACATTTTGCGCCAGGTCTTTCAACTCGTTCAGCGTCTGTGCCGTGACGCTGTCGGCATCGTGGGGGTGGATGCCGATAACGGCATAAAGATTTTCGAATTTAGCGGCAAGCTCGACGGCTTTCTGATTGTGCTGCGGGTCGGTGCCTATTGTTATCCAGCCGGTGACGCCGGCGGCTTTGCTGCGCTCGAGGACGGCCTCAACGTCAGCGAGCAATGGGTCGAAGGTCAAGTGACAGTGGGTATCAATCAATTCCATTTTTCTATGGCACAAAGGCGTTTTCGTAATGGCGGATTTGTTCACGGCCGGTCTGGTCGAGGACTATTGTAACAATATCGAAGCGGAATGGTCTATCTTCGATTTTGTGAATTGCGAGAAAATAGCGGGCGGTCATCCGCAATTTCGCCTTCTTGGCAGAGGTGATAGTTGACTCGGGTGGCACAAAACTTTCCTGCCCCCGGCTGGCTCTGGTTCTGACCTCGACAAAGACGATGGTTCTGTCAGGAGCAACCATAATAAGGTCGATTTCGCCGGCTTTGCAGGGAAAATTGTGGGCAAGTTTTTTGAGGCCTTTTTTCTTCAGGAACTTTTCGCAGCGTTTCTCGCCCCATCGGCCGAGCAGCTTTGGGTCGGACGATAATTTGCGTTTATTGAAAAACATAATCGAAACCCCCAGTGAAACTGGGGGCTAAGTATTGTAATTATTTGGCGGCGGGGCGTTCGCCGAAGCGCTGGGTGAGCTTGGTGGACTTGCCGGTGCGTTTACGCAGATAATAGAGTTTTGCCCGTCTTGTCCTGCCGCTGCGGACCGTTTTGACGTCGATGACGTTAGGGGAGTGAAGCGGGAAGATTCGCTCGACGCCTTCATCGTTGACGATGCGGCGGACGGTGAAGGTTGCGCTGATGCCGCTGCCTTTGCGTGCGATGACTGTGCCGGAGAATATCTGGACCCGCTCTTTGTCGCCTTCCTTGATGCTGCAATGGACGTCAACGACGTCGCCTATTTCGAAGTGCGGGACGTTTTTCTTTATACATTTGCTTTCGACGATATCTAAGAATTTTGCTCTCACTGGTCTATCTCCTGTCGGCCATAAACGCCGTGTAAAACACGGGGCCAAATATTATCGATTCTGAACCCTGTGTAAAACACGGGGCTAAATACCGGTCGGGTCGCAGTATAACGGCCTCGAGAAAAAAAGCAAGCGATTTTCGCAAAAACCTGTATTTTCGAGCCAGGGCGATTCAGTCGCTATCGGGCCGGGTCCGGTGCGGTCCGGTCGGCGTGCTCTTTTTTGCCGTTAGTTATCTCCCTGCCGTTTATTACGTATTTGCCGTTGGCCGGCTGGACAGCGTTGACGGGGTGTTTTCCGTTTATCGCCTGAATGCTCGCGGGAACTTCGGTTTTTTTGCCGGGCGGCGAGTAGATACCGAGTCGTTCCTCGGCGGCCCGGAGGATGGCCGAGAGCATATCGGGGTAAGAGAGGCCTGCGAATTTAGCCATTTTTGCGAGGTGTCCGTCCCAGCACCAGCCCGGGTTTGGATTGACTTCGAGGATTTTTGGGTTGCCTTTTGAATCAAGCCGCCAGTCGAATCGGCAGTAGTCCCTGCACTCTAATCTTTCAAAGAGCTTGAGGCAGCATTCGACCACGAATTTTTCCATATCATCCGGCAAGTCGGCAGGGATTGACTTTAGGTTCCAGTAGGGCGAATCGGGCAGCCATTTGGCTTCGTAGCCGCATATTCTCGGCAGGTCCGGCGGCAGGCAGGAATAATCTTCCTCGATAATGGGCAGGATGATATAGGAGTCCGGCAGGTTTCCGATGATTCCGACGGTGAAGTCCTTGCCGGTCAGGAATTCCTCGACGAGGATGGGTTTTTCGTAGCCGAACTTTTCGCGTATTTCGAGAATGGCGTTGACGAGCTGCTCGCCGTCGTAGGCGACGGAGCGCTGGGTTATGCCGAAGCTGGAGTCGCCGAAGTTGGGTTTTGTGATGACGGGGAACTCGAAGGCCAGCTCGAATGTGCTGTCCTCTGGTTTTATGAAGAATCCTTCGGACACGGGGATGCCCATTTCCTTTGCGATGCCGCGGACGAGGGACTTGTCGTAACAAAATGCGAGGCACTGCGGGCCGCTGCCCGTGTATGGACAGGCGAGCATCTCCAGCAGAGACGGGATGTGCAGCTCTTTCCTGGCATCGTTGTAGTAGCCCTCATCGCAGAGGTTGACGACAAAATCCATTTTGGGTTTCAATCTTGCGAGGTCATTGACGAGGGTGTCGTGGTCGTTGAGGTACGTGACGTTGTATGCGTTAAGCTCTTTGAGGGCGTCTTTGAGCTGGTCGATGGTGTAGAAGTCATCATCGTCGAAGACCCGCAGCGGTTTAAGCGGGTCGGGTTTAGTGGGGTCGCCGAAGATTACGACTATGTCTTTGGCCGCCTCTTTTTTCTTCCTGAGAGGCGTCCAGTCTTTTCTGACCACAGCCGTTATTATGACTCGCTTTTCCATCATACCGAGGTCCTGGTTGCGCTGGGAGTCGCCGTTTATCTGTCCGTGGATAATAATGTCGGTGAAGCCGGCCGTTCGCAGCAGCTCCTCGATGCTCTTTCGCGTGTAGAGCCGCTCGGCATAGAACTGGTCCGCGATGACGCCTTTTCCGACGTGGGTGATTACCTCGCGTGAAATCAGTCGCTGCTTATCCAGCGAGAGCGAGCGTTCCCTGCAGACGAAATAATTTTTGTCCACCCACTCCCAGGACCGCGGATGGAAGTGCTTTCGGAGGTATTCGCCGTCGGCGACGTCTATGAGGATTTTTCCCCAGGGCTTGCATGCCTTGAAGACCTCTTTGAGGACGCGGATGTCGTCCTGTGGAGTCTCGAAATAGCCGAAGCTGTTTCCGAGTATCATAACGACGTCGAAGCTGTCCGACTGGTAAGGAAGTTTTCTTGCATCACCTTCTCTGAATTTGACGTTGAGGCCTTCTTTTTTATTCTGTGCCCTGGCCTTTTGAATGAGGTATCGCGAGCGGTCGAGGCCCTCGACGTCGGCAAAGCCGCGTCTTGCCAGCTCGAGAGAATCCGGGCCCTGGCCGCAGCACAGGTCGAGGATTTTGTCCTCCGGGGACAGGTTGAGGATTTTTGTGAAGGTGTCGATTTCCTTGGTAGTGACCTGAGGGTCGTCAACTACATCGCCGTCTGTTTTCAGGTAGAGTGAATTGAATATCAGCCGCCACCAATCGGGCTGGACGTGCTCTTCGAGATTGGGAACGGGGCCGAGTGATTTGAATCCCCCGAGACTGCCCCTGCCTTTCGGGGGAGGTTTAGAACCGCCTGAGTCTTCTTTGTCTTTCATAACCGCGTTGTCTCTTTCATAAAACCTTATCATTTTGCAGCAGGTCAGGCCGCCATTTTTTTGTGCGCTCGAGCGCCTGCGTGCGGCGCCACTGTTGTATTTTGGCGTGGTCGCCGCTCAGTAAAATATCCGGCACCTTCATATCGCGAAAGACCTCCGGTCTTGTGTATTGCGGATACTCCAGCAATCCTTCGCTGAAGGAGTCGTTTTTTATCGAATCCTGGTCTCCGACTGCGCCCGGCAGAAGGCGGACGACCGCATCGATGATGACCATAGCCGCCAGCTCGCCGCCGCTAAGGACGTAATCGCCGATGGAGATTTGTTCGGCGTCGAGGCCGATGCGGATACGCTCATCGAAGCCCTCGTACTTGCCTGAGATTAGTAACAGGCGTTTTTCGGCGGCAAGCTCGACTGCTTTTGCCTGGGTGAATTTTTGGCCCTGAGGCGTCAGCAGAATAACGCGGGCTTTTTCGGCGGACAGCTTCAGCGCGCGTTCAAAACAATCAAAGACGGGGCCCGGCATCATAACCATACCCGGGCCGCCGCCATAAGGTTTATCATCTACTTTTCTATATTTGTCAAGGGCAAAATCCCTGATATTGGTGATGACTATTTCCACAAGCCCGCTGTCCCGCGCCCTTTTGAGGATGGAGCCGCTCAAAGGCGAATCGAACATCTGCGGAAAAAGCGTGAGGATGTCAATTCTCATTTGTGCTGCTCTCGCTACGGTCGTGGCGCTTATTCCTTCTTGACTTCCGCGTCGGGTTTTGCTTCGGCTTTGGGCTTGGCCTCCGCGATGGGTGCAGCTTCGGGCTTTTGTTCAGCCGGCGGGGCCTGTTTCTGGGCGGCAAGTTTCTCGGCGGCAAGTTTCTCAGCGGCCTGTTTCTGGGCGGCAAGTTTCTCGGCGGCCAGCTTCTGGGCGGCAAGTTTCTCGGCCTTGGTGAAGGGTAATCCTTTTTTGCGGACGAGGATTCTTGCCTTTGCGCGGCGGGCCTTTCTTTCCTTTGCCCATTTATTTTTGATGCCCTGGCGGAGCAGGATTTGGGAGACCGTGTCTGACGGGATTGCGCCCTTGTCGAGCCAGTACTGAACCCGCTCTTTGTTGAGGACGAGCTGCTTGGCCGGGTCCTTTTCAATTGGGTCGTAGTGGCCGATTTTTTCAAGTATTCTGCCGTTACGCGGCGTGCGGGATTCGATAGCGTTGATTCTGAAGAACGGCCGATTGCGCCTGCCGATTCTCGTAAGTCTAATTTTTACTGACATATCTGTCTCCTAAAGCCCACTATTATAACCAATTTTTGCGGATTGGCAAGTTTTCTTTTGGCAAATTATGAAACACGTCTGCAATATAAGGTATAGCCATTTATAAAAATTGCGAAGTTAGCGGGGTCGATTCGGGCGTCGGCGGCAATCCTCTGTATCTGGTCGTCAGCCAAGCCGGAGGCGTTTTGCTTTTCCTTTGGCGTCATTATGGCGACCGCCTTTTTTAACTGCTCCAATTCCTCGGTTGTCGGCGCGGCGAGCATAGCCAGCTCGCTGCCGCCTTCAATGTCCTCGAACTTGGTTCTTATGAGCTTGCCATATTCGCTGTCGGTGAACCGTGCGACTTTTTCGAGGTATTGCCCGATGGAAATTTTGCCTTTTATCTCCGTTCTATTTTCCCCCTTCGCTTTATGATTTTTTTTCGCCTTGAGCGCTGCTTTATTTTTCTGCCGGCCGATATAGCCGCGCCGAGCGTACCCAGATTAAGTCCTCCTGAAAACAGGGCCTTTAACCCGCCGAAGGTCCCGCCGCTGAGGGCCTTGAGCATATCCCGGCTGCGTGTAAATGTTTTTACCAGACCGGAGACATTCTCGGGCTGCACGCCTGCTCCAGCAGCGATTCGTCTTCGTCTGGACGAATCTATAACATCGGGCTGGCGTCTTTCCTGCGACGTCATCGAATAGACAATCGCTTCCATCCGTTTTAGCTCGTCCTCGTCAATATCCAGGTCCTCCATCTGGCCGCCCAGTCCCGGCATCATTTTCATCAGGTCCTTGATACCGCCCATTTTTTTGACGGCCTGCATTTGTTTGAGGAAGTCGTCGAAGCCGAAGGTGCCCTTGGCCATTTTCTGCTGGAGTTTGGCGGTTTCTTCGGCCTGGAATTGTTCCTGTGCTTTTTCGACAAGGGTCACGACGTCGCCCATACCGAGGATTCGGCCGGCCATTCGGTCGGGGTGGAATTCTTCGAGCTTATCGAGTTTTTCGCCGACGCCTATGAATTTGATGGGCTTACCCGTAACGGCCTTTACGCTGAGGGCGGCGCCGCCGCGTGCATCGCCGTCGAGTTTTGTGAGTATGACGCCGTCCAGCTCGAGGCGTTCGTTGAACTCTTTGGCGGAGTTGACGGCGTCCTGGCCGGTCATCGCATCGCAGACGAGGTAAATCTGGTGCGGGTTGACGGCCTTTGCGACGTCGGATATCTGCGTCATCATTTCTTCATCGATGTGCAGCCGGCCCGCGGTATCGAGGACCACCACATCGTAGCCTTTTTCCCGGGCGTGGTTGGCGCCATTTTTCGCGACCTGGATGGGATTGGCACTGTCCTCTCTGTAAACGTCGATATTGGACTGCCGGCCGAGGACGACCAACTGCTCGACGGCGGCGGGGCGCTGGAGGTCGCCGGCGACCAGGAGGGGCTTTTTGCCTTTTGCGACCAGGTATTGGCCGAGCTTTGCGGCGGTGGTGGTTTTGCCGCAGCCCTGCAGGCCGGCCAGCATAATTACGGTCGGGCCGGGCGAGACAAAATAGATGCCGGTATCGACCGGGCCCATCAGTTTCGTGAGCTGGTCGTTGACGATTTTTATCATCATCTGGCCGGGATGAAGACTCTTTATCACATCGGCGCCGACTGCGGCCTGGGTGACATCTTTGCAGAATTGCTTGACGACGTTGTAGCTGACATCGGCCTCCAGCAGGGCCTTGCGGACATCGTGCATAGCATCGGAGATGTTGGCTTCGGTGATTCGTCCCCGGCCTGAGAGGGCCCTGAAGACTGAATTAAATTTTTCGGTCAATGCCTCAAACACAATAATTTCCTGCGAACTATCGGGAACCCTTCGCCAGGCTCAGGGTAAATCTTTCATCGCAAAAAAGAGTACTGATAACGTGAGGATTATAAAACTATTGCGGCAATTTTGCAAGGGTAAAATGCGGAAGGCGGCATAAGTGAAAACAGGATGCGCGATGCACAGTTGAGGCGGCGGAAAACCTGGAGCGGATGTTTAGAGAATGAGCATTGCATCGCCGTATGAGTAGAAGCGATACCGCTGGCGGACGGCGTGATTGTAGGCGGCAAGGATGTTTTCCAACCCGGCAAAGGCCGCCACCAGGGCAAGGAGGGTCGATTTGGGCAGATGGAAATTTGTTATTAGTGCATCGACAATCTTAAATTTATAGCCCGGCGTTATGAAGAGGCCCGTTTCACCGCGGGCGGGCGCGACAACCGAGCCGGCGGCGACCGTTTCGAGGACCCTTGTCGCGGTTGTGCCGACCGCGATTATTCGGCCGCCCCGGCGCCGGCGGGTCTCGTTTATGATTCGGGCGTTTTCTTCGGTTATCTCGAATTGCTCCTGATGCATCCTGTGGTCCCGGAGATTTTCGACGGTTATCGGCTTGAACGTCCCCACCCCAACGTGGAGGGTAATATATGCAAAACAGATGCTGGCTTCTTTTAGCTGCTTGAGCAGCTTGTTTGTAAAATGCAGGCCGGCGGTCGGGGCCGCCACCGCCCCTATCCTGCGGGCGTATATCGTCTGGTATCTGCGATCATCCATTTTCGCGGTTTGCAGGTCGTCATCGCGTTTGATGTACGGCGGCAGGGGCGGGAAGCCTATCCGACTGAGAATGGTTTCGCAATCTGCCTGAGAGTTTATCTTCAGGCGGCATATTCCATCGGCCTTTTTTTCAAGCAGAGTCGCGGTGCAGAAGTTTTGTTTTTGTTTGTCCCTCAGATAAAGGCGACCGCCCGGTTTTATTTTGCGGGAGCCTTTCAGCATAACATCCCACTCACCCGCCGTGGTTTCGGCCAGAAACAGTCCTTCGAGCAGACCCGCTGCCTCCGAGCGTCCGGCGAAGAAACGGGCGGGCAGGACCTTTGTATCGTTGAGGACGAGACAGTCGCCAGGCATCAGGAATTCGCCGATGCTGCTGAACCGGCTGTCGATAAGCCGGGCGTTTTTGCGATGGAGAACCAGCAGCCGCGAGCTGCTTCGGGTGCGGGCGGGCTTTTGGGCAATCAACCGGGGCGGCAGGCGGTAATCAAGATGCTCTGTCTTCATAGGCAGAGGTTATCAGACGGTGAAGAAAATGACAAAAAAATTTTGTCCCCAAAACAAAGTGATTGGGGCGTTTGTGCGGCGGCGCGAAATCTATTACAGCAGTCACCCGCCTGCGGAGACGATAGTAAGGGCGGAAGTCCGGCTTATCGAAATGGTTTTTGAGAGGCAATGACGATGGCTCCGAGAGAATATTTTGAACGAACCGTGACAACGGTCGGCACTTTAGATAAAGATGAGCTTAAGAAGCGAATCAGGCATTTCAAAGGGCGGGTCAAGCTGGACTTTACGGACGATTACCTCAACACCGCCAGCGTCGATAGGTTAAGACACATCCTCTTTGCCGCACTTATAAACGCCCGAGGGCAAGGGTAAAAAGCGGTCGTTCGCCTTCGGCTGCAAGCGACACGAATAAAGTTACCGTCAGTATCCCAACCTGCCCCAGACGGCCTTTTGCATCCTTTCCAAATCCTCGAACTCGTCGGCGGTCACGGGCTGCATCTGATGCAGCGGGTTGGCCATCTTGCCTGTCGCTATCGTTTTCTTGCCTTTATACTTCCAGTAATCGCTGCGGCCATCGGCGTATGCGACGTTCGTGCCGTCACCGTGCCTGACGTGGGGCGGGTCCCACCACCTGGGGTTCTGATAATGGGTGGCGTAACTATCCGGCGTTACCCTGCCTTCGTCAAGAAAGACTATTCTATATGCCGGACCCGGGACGGAAATTTCCGTTTTCTTTTTGACCCACAATACGGTCCTGCCCACTACCACTCCAACGGTGCCGTTTATGGTCCCCGACCTCGCAAGACCGTTCATAGAATCAACTATCGAATATGTCCGCATTTCTCCGCGAATGCCGGTCGGACAGCGGTAAAGTTTTTCAGTTTTAGAGTATGGATATAGCGCTCCGAGCCTGAGAGCTGCTATTTGTATGTCTTGTGGTCGTTGTTCCCCCTGCATATAATTCTGGGCGCAATCGTTGCCTGTCCACCACTGCTCCCCTTTATGGATACCGCCTGTGGGAACAGGCGCTGCGGGAGGGCCGGCAGGATCCCAATATGCTTCGCCGTTGACAATCCTGTCGTCGTTGTCATCGGCATACATAAGCCAAACGAGAATCAAGCTCTTCATATTGTTGAGGCAGGCGGCACGTTTTCCCTGCTCTTTGGCTCTTTTGAGGGCCGGCATCAGGATGGACATCAGTATCGCAATAATGGCGATTACGACCAGAAGCTCAATGAGCGTAAAACCTCTTCGTTTTTGCATAACCAATACTCCAGCAAATTTTTCGCTATTTTACTTTTCCCGACCGCGCTCCAGTTGAAGCATACAGCGTTCGGAACTTAATGTTTTCTTCGCAAGTTTTAGTAGTCCTTAAATTTTCGCATCCAGTCTGGCCAATCGCTCGGCTGGACGCCTGGAGACGTCCAGGCGTTAGTGGTGCTGTAGGTGCGATGCCATTTCAGGGTCCACAATTCTTTCAGCCCGATTTTTCTGACGGACCAATCGAGAAAAGCGCTATTTATAAATCCATT
>Ga0315284_10011156_pt1 | contig 12814 bp, 7 predicted proteins | sample YL17G09_16_MG_FD_203696 | JGI IMG/M metagenome (GOLD analysis project Ga0315284, IMG submission 203696) | Sediment microbial communities from Yellowstone Lake, YNP, Wyoming, USA - YL17G09_16 | ecosystem: Environmental > Aquatic > Freshwater > Lake > Sediment | place: USA: Wyoming | collected... | reverse complement strand
TTGTCAGGATCACGGAGCTGAAGAATCCCAGTTGGACATACATCGTTGTCGAAGAGAATGACAACCGGGACTATAACATGGATGCGTGGGCGTTTGACCCGTATAAGTTCATCTTGATCGACACCAAAGCTGTCTTTCACAACAATGAGAACATGTTTGGGTATGGTGACGGCCATTAGGAGAAAAAGACCTGGGACGATCCGCGAACCCAGCGATGGTCCAATGAAATACGGAATGGGACCCGCTATCCTGATATGACCGGACTGAGCGACCCCGACAATGCCGACATCCGTTGGCTGGCAACGCATTATCCCCGAAAGCATTGACATCCCCCGGTTTCGCATCCCGGGTTCACATGGCCGTGTCAACGTTTGTCCACGTGCCACTGTGTCCCTTTGTGGTCCCTGCGGTTGAAGAATAGAAGGAATCGGTGTGCGGTGCACACCCTACAAGAATCGGCGTAAATCTGCGCAATCTGCGGATTCTCTCACGCTCTTCTCTGCCCCCGTCTTCGAGCGGCTGGCTGCGTTCATCGGCGTTTATCTGCGGTTTGACTGTTCCCGATAGGTGCGGCGGCGGGTTGACAAGGGGATTCTGGACGCCATACTGGGTCCGGGACGATTCCGGCCGGGCGGCCGTTGGAGGCTGTCAGAGGCGGCGGGGGGTGTTCCTGTGAGCAATTGAAAGGTGTTTATGGCGTCGAGAGGACAGGGTTCGATTCGGCTGTTCCAGTTGGCGGGGATCGAGGTATATCTGCACTGGTCGTGGTTCCTTGTGGCGTATTACGAGATCAACCAGCGGGCGGGGCGGTATTCATCGCCGGTGTGGAACGTGCTGGAGTATCTGGCGCTGTTCGGCATCGTTCTGATGCACGAGTTCGGGCACTCGCTGGCGTGCCGGCAGGTGGGCGGCCGGGCCGATCGCATCGTGCTGTGGCCGCTGGGCGGCGTCGCGTTCGTGGAGCCGCCGGAGCGGCCGGGAGCGACCCTCTGGAGCATCGCGGCAGGACCGCTCGTGAACGTGATCCTGATTCCCGTCCTGCTCGCGCTCGACATGCTGATGCGGGTCTCCGGCGCGATCGAAGCGGCGCCGGATGCATTCAGGCTGCTGCGGACGGTGGCATTCATCAACGTCGGCCTGCTGATCTTCAACCTGCTGCCTGTGTACCCCCTCGATGGCGGCCAGATCCTCCGTTCGCTGTTGTGGTTCGTGCTCGGACGCGCCTGGAGCCTGACCGTAGTGACGATCCTTGGCTTCGTCGGCGTCGCGGCCCTCGTGCTTCTGGCCCTCGCGACACAATCGGTGTGGACCGGCGTCGTGGCCGCGTTCATTCTCCTGAACTGCTGGAACGGGCTGCGGTATGCGCTGCGGCTGGTGCGCGTGGCGCGAGCGCCGCGGCGAGAGGGATTCGCCTGCCCGACCTGCCGGAACGCACCCCCGGCCGGCGACTTTTGGACCTGCCCCCGGTGCGGCAAGACCTTCGACGCGTTCGGGACGCAGGCCGTCTGTCCGTACTGCGAGGCCGCCTTCATCGCCATGCGATGTCTGGAGTGCGGAGCCAACAGCCCCATCGCCGCCTGGAGCTCGGCGGTCGCACCCCCGGCAGAACCTGCGTAGGCCACTGGTGGCGAGGGCATCTTGCCCTTGCACTCCCGATCGCCCGAGACGGCAAGATACGGGCGAGACGCAAGGCCGAGACGGCCTCGCCACGGCACCTGTGTATGCCCCAAGACCATCGGCAAGCTCCGCAGGCTCCGCTTGCCGCTGCCACCCGTCGAGTGCGGTGAATCCCCTGGGGGAGGAACGGTGGGCACAGCCCACCCTATGGCTGTCGCCGCGTCCAGAGTTGTCCACGCAGGTCCACACTCGTCCATCTGAGTGGGTATTCGCCGCCTGCGCTGGGCCGGGCTTGACCGGCGGGGTGCGGGCGGCGAGAATGGCGAGTATTCTGAAAGGAGACGCCGTGAGAATGCTCGTATGCGTGGTGCTTGTGGGTGGCATGTGTGCCGGCCTTGGGTTGAAGGCGCAGAATTTCATAGGTCCTATTGGTCCCATAGGTCCTATTTTTGCGGGGACGCAAGATGGTGCGTCTCTACGGGGGTCGATTCCGGCGTTTCCGGGGGCCGAGGGATTCGGGGCGTATGCCAGAGGCGGCCGGAGCGGACGGGTGTATCATGTGACCACGCTCAAGGACGGCGGGCCGGGGAGTCTGCGCGCGGCCGTGGAGGCGGATGGGCCCCGGATCGTCGTGTTCGACGTTTCCGGCACGATCCAGCTTGCGAAAACTCTCGATATCAGGAATCCATTTATCACCATTGCCGGACAGACGGCGCCCGGCGACGGGATATGCCTGCGCGATGCGACGCTGGAGGTCTGCGCCGACCACGCGGTCGTCCGCTTCCTGCGGTGCCGGCTGGGCGATCAGGGGACGGCGGGGGACACCCTGAGCATCGGCCCGGGGCGGCACGTCATCATCGACCACTGCTCGGCCAGTTGGAGCCTGGATGAGGCGCTCTCGGCATCGACGGGCCAGCCGGACATCAACGATATTACGGTGCAATGGTGCTTCATCACCGAGGCGCTGAACCCCAAGAATCACAGCTACGGATCGTTGATTCGCGGCTGTCACGGGGCCCGCTACAGCTACCACCACAATCTCTACGCCCACAACCGGGGCCGCAATCCACGCCCGGGCAACTACGACAATCCCAACACGCACGACAAGGACCCGAATGGCCTGCTGCTCGATTTCCGCAACAATGTCGTGTACAACTGGCGTGGCTCCTACGCCGGCTACAACGCCGACAAGGAGAGCGTCACGAAGCTCAATTACGTGGGCAACTACGTCGTGCCGGGGCCCGATTCCAGCGTCACCGGAAAAGCCTACCGGGAAGGCTCGCCGTATAACCGGGGGTACTTTGCCTGGAATTATTACAATCACGTCTTTGCGCAGGACCAATGGGGCCTTGTGATCTTCGAGTGGACAACGGAGCAGATCGCGGCCTATAAACAGGCTGAGCCGTTCGAGACCGGACCGATCGTTACACGGGACGCAAAGGTGGCCTACCAGGCCGTATTGGAGCAGGGCGGCGCGAGCCTGCCCGCGCGGGATGCCGTGGACCGGCGGATCGTCGAGGACGTCAAGAGCGGCAAAGGGGGCATCATCAACAGCCAGACGGAAGTGGGCGGCTGGCCGGAGCTGCAGACAGCCCCGGCGCCGCGCGACAGCGACGGGGACGGCATGCCCAATGCCTGGGAGCAGCAGCACGGTCTGAACCCCGATGATGCCGCCGATGGCCCGGCGGATCGCGACGGCGACGGCTACACCAACGTCGAGGAGTACCTCAACAGTCTCGTCAAATGGTCCGACAAACCTCCTGTCAGAAGGGGCCGCTGACAGAACAGCAGGGGCATTGCGCGTGTGCAAGCCGATGCTTGGTGCGATCAGGACAGCAACACTCGTGATCTTTCGCGGTCGCTTCCTCACAGGCGACGGGGCAAGGCTCACTGAACAGCCCCTGGTTGTCCAGCACTTTGGCGAGCTGCTGCGTGAAGCGCGAGGCGTCGGTGCGGTCCAGGTGCGACCAGTCGGGGCACGCGAAATCGGCCAACTCAGGCACGTCCTTGAAGTGGAGGCACAGGGCCGAGATCTTGGCGGCGAAGGCGTCCCAGTATTGGGCCTTGGGGAACATGTATTCGTCGTAGCGCAGGTGTTCGCCGGTCGTGGGGAACTGCATGAAAATCACGTCGCCGCCTCGGCTCTGGATCGCCTGGACCCACTTCTCCAGTTTCATGGCGTCCTCCAACCACTTGACGGATGTGGGCAGCGCCCGGCCCGCGCACAGCCAGTGGGCCCGGCCGACCGTGAACTGGCGGTGAGCCGCGATATCGACACTGGAGTAGTCGGCCAGGCGGGACCGGTCCGCGTGCGTCTCGATGTAGTACGGCGACGGCAGACGCCCCGTCTTGACCAGATGGACGATCACGTCGTCCAATCGCAATTGTGGATGGAGAATGGTGAGCCTCTGCTGGAAGGCGGCCGACAGGAGCCGGTTCAGCTTCTCATTGAGGTTGTACTTGTTGTGGTAGTAATCGACGTACGGCTGCTGCGTGTCCCACTGGTCCTCGCAGAGCAGCCGAGCGTTCAACGCGCAAATCACCACGCCATCGAATCGCTCGTCCGCCGCCAGGTCCCGAAGCGTCGCCACGGGACTGGTTTGTTCGACGGCCAACTGGACCACCCGGTGCCCGGGGAACTGGTTCGCCAGCACCTGCGGCACGGAATCGAGCTGCATGCGGCAGTCGCCGAGGAGCACCACGGCTTGCTCGCCGCCATCGCGGTACACTCGCTCTCGTTGCGAGGCCCAGAGGGCCTTGTCATCGACTACTGTCGGACGATATCCCAGACCTCGCAGGGTGCATTCCCAGCCTGCCAGCAGGGCCACGGCGAGCCCTGCCGCCACGAGCCACGTTCTGAGCCAGGGGCCTTCGGGACATTCGCTAAAACTGAAAGTAGATGAACGCACGGTCTTCTCCTGACAATCCAATAATCCCAAGCACCAGAGCCGCCAGGGCCAATGACCTGACCCACCATGGGACTCGGGCTATGATGGATGCGATAGAAGTCTCTCTCATCGACCAATGCACGAACAGCAAAACGAGCGTCACCGCGACCGACAGGACGAGGGATTCAGGTTTCAGAAGGCGCGCAACCTCGCGGGGGCCGAACCCGAACAGGGCGGAGGCTACGTCGAACGCCTGGCCGAACGAATGGGCCCGGAAGAAGACCCAGGCCACGCAGACGAGCAGAAACGTCAGCAGCACAATCGGTATCTGCGCAATCGATCTATGCTCGAATCGCCACGGAACGATCTTCGTGATGCCTCGTTGCAGCACGAGGTACAGGCCGTGGAGGCCGCCCCAGATTACGAAGGTCCAAGCCGCTCCGTGCCAGAGGCCGCCCAGGAGCATGGTGATCATCAGACTGGCGAGAGTCCTGAACGGTCCTTTGCGGCTGCCGCCCAGCGGGATGTACAGATAATCGCGAAGCCACGAGGACAGGGACATGTGCCAGCGTCCCCAGAAGTCGGAAAAGCCCACGGCGGCGTACGGGGACCGGAAGTTGTCCTGAATGACAAAGCCCAAAGCCAGGGCCGCTCCAATGGCGACCAGCGAGTAGCCGGCGAAATCCAGGAAGATTTGCCCGGCGAAGGCGAACGTGCCGCACCACGCACTGATGAAATCCGGGCGGTCTGTCGTGTCGTAGACGGCCTCGACGATTGGGGCAAGAATGCCATCCGCAATCGCCACCTTCTCGAAGAGCCCCAGAAGCATCAGGCATAGCCCCCACCCGAGCGCCTTGCTGGAGAACGCCTTCGGAGCGGTGCATTGGGGCAGGAAGTCAGCCGTTCGGATAATCGGACCAGCCACAAGCTGTGGGAAAAACGTGACGTACAGGGCGTAGTCCAGGAACGAGTCCGGCGGTGTGATGTCACGCCGGTACACGTCCAGGGTGTAGGACATTGTCTGAAATGTATAGAATGAGATGCCGACCGGCAGAATGATGTTCGGCGAGGCCAAAGAAACGTGCAGGCCGAGAGTCCGCATCAGTAGCAGAAAGTTGTCCACCGCGAATCCGCCGTACTTGAAATAGCCCAGGAGACCAAGGTTGGCCGCGAGACTGACAGCGAGGAAAAACCGTCGCTTGAACCGCGATGAGCTGGAGTGTATCCCCTTGGCGGCCAGCCAATCCACAACGGTGGAGAACCAAAGAAGGACGACGAAGGGGGGATTCCAAGCAGCGTAAAAGACATAGCTGGCCGCCAGCAGAATGCCCTTGCGCGCTGTCCAAGACCGCGTGAGGTAGTAGCCGGCCAGCACGACGAGAAAGAACCCAATGAAGGTATAGGAGTTGAACAGCATCGAAAGCACCCTTCCAAGATATTACTGTCCATAGATGGGGATTCACCAGATATGCGAGTCCCTTCGCTGATTCTATTATACGGCATCGCGATATCAGAAGATCATAGAAAAAGTCCCACTATGCCGATTATTCCACTATGGTCCCAAAAACACGCACTTGTGTGGTGCGAATGGGGCTTTCCTGTGCATTTCAGGGAAGGAGTTTTTCCCAAAGCTAAGGGGCGTACGATGATGGGAACCTGACTCTTTCAGGTCTGGCGAGTGACCAATATCATAGCCAGCCAGTGGGATAATATCATGGCGTGTACGTACCCTCGTTCAGTTCTCTCTTCTGCCGGCAGATTGTGAATCGTGCCCGCGAAGACGAGGCAAGATCATCGCCGGCATCGACACAAAGCGAGTGAAAACCAGTGGCGTTCATGCGTGAAAATAGGTAGTTTTCACAATTGACAGGACGCGATGGGATGGGTAGCGTCATTTTCAGAAGTGGGGAGAACCGGCCATGTTGGAAAGGCATTGGAGAAGGGAAATGAGGATGAGATACACGCCCTGTGCTGGGGTGCTGTTCGCGGTGATTTCAATGCTCACGACGTCCGTACACGCGTGCGGGATCACTGTGGAGGTTTACCGGGGGCATGAGACGTTGTGGGGCGGCACCCCGTATTCCGATCCGGCCGGGTCCTTCTCGGCTGACGAGGTCATGTTCGCCACGAATACCGGCTACAACTGGCATCCTTACGGCCTGGAGCACTTTGGGGCGCGCATCACGGGGACTCTGCGGGTGGCGGCCAACGGGACCTACGAGTTCACTCTGGACTCTGACAATGGCAGCCTGTTGCTCATCAATGGGATCAGGGTGGTTGACAATGGCGGAAGGCATGGACCGCAGCGCGTGAGCGGCGAGACCTTCCTTTCGTCCGGTCGCCATTTCTTCCAGATTCAGTTCTATAATGACTATGTGGGTGAGAGCGGGGTCGATCTGCTGTTGCCGCCGGGGGTCGCCTATGGAAGGGAGCCGGTCATCTCGCAGATCGCGGATGAGCGGGTCGCCGAGCACGTTCCTTATCGCAGCTCTCCACCGGTCCTGGAATCCGGGGCGTATCCTGTAACGTGGTCTCTCGTCGATCCGCCGCACGAGACCATGTCCATTGACCCTCAGACGGGCGTCGTATCCTGGAACGATCCGATCCTCCGGCCTGAACCATATCGCGTAACGGTCCTCGCGGCCAACCTGTGCGGGGATGGTCAAGCGACGTGGCTGCTTACGGTCTGCCGTGCCTACTCCGCGGCGGTCAAGGCGGATGTGGACGAGGCCCGTGCCGGAACTCCTGTCACCTTTTTCGGACAGGCGAGTCGTGTCGACAACAAACCCGCCGCCGGGGTGGAGGTCGTCATCCATGTCACGACCAAGGGGATGGAGCGGACGCTGCCGCCAGTGACAACGGATGCGTCAGGCCATTTCAAGACCGTTTGGCAGCCGTTTGCGAGGGAAGCGGGGCGGTACTTCGTTTCCGCGGACCATCCCGACGTTACGGGTGAGCCCCCGGAGGATGAGTTCGTGCTGTTCGGGGCGGATATCGAGCCGAATGCCGTGGACCACAGGGTCATCGCGGGGCAGCGCATCGACAAAAGCGTCACGATTCGGAATCTCGGGGATGTCGAGCTTTCGGCACTGTCGGCACGAGTGGAAAACGCGCCGGCCAATCTGACAATCGAGCCGAACTGCCCGAGCACTCTCGGCCCGAAAGCTGCGGCGTCATTGAAGTACTCCATCACGGCCGCCGACGCCTCGGCTCAGGATGCGCAGTTCGATGTAGTCGTCTCGCATGGACAGACGTCGCTGGCGACATTGCACGTGCACGTGGAAGTGGTCCCTCTTGCGGCCGTCCTGGAGGCGCACCCGCTTGAAATCACGGCAGGCATGGTGTTGGGCGATCAGACCTTCGTCGATCTTGAGGTAGCGAACCTCGGCGGCTCGCCGAGCGACGCCCTGACGGTACATCTTCCGACAGGCGCCGCGTGGATGTCTCTCGTGACGCCGGACTCCGTCGGCCCGCTGGAGCCGAACGAAAGCACCACGGTGACACTGTCACTGAGGCCCGAGGACTCGATGCCTTTGACGTCCTATGACGGCGATCTGGTCATTGGCGGCGGCCAAGCCGATGCGACGGTGCCGTTCCGCTTCGACTGCGTATCCGCCGCCGTCGGCAGCCTGACGGTCACGGCCGTGGATGAGCTTACATTCTACGCTCCCAACGAGCCGGCAGTGGCGGGGGCCCATGTCACTGTCATAAACGCGCAGACCGGCCAACTCATTGACTCGGCGGACGCGAATGATGGCGGCGTAGCGAAATTCTCGGATATTCCCGATGCCTACTACAATGTCGAAGTCACCGCCGATAACCACGGGACATTGCGTACCCTGCTGCGGATTCCCGCCGGGACCGGGGCCCAACTGACCGCGTTTCTCCCCCGGCAACTGGTCACCTACCGGTGGACAGTCCTGTCGGGCCAGGCCGAGGGTCGTTACGATTTCCAGGTCGAGGCGGACTCTGTGATGATGGATGCCCCAGTGCCCGTAGTGACCGTGAAGCCGCTGCTGCTGAATCTGTGTGACCTGACGGAGGAGGACACGGAGGTGAAGTACACCTTCACCAACGACGGCTTCCTCGCCGTGCGAAACGTCAGATTGACCTTCAGAGACGTCGCGGGGTTCGAATTCACCCCCCTCGTCGACAAGATCGACCTGCCCGCCAGAACGTCTGTCGAAGTGCCGGTGCGCATTCACAGCAGCAACCTGTCCGCCGGCGTACCCGGGCCGTGCGACGACTGCAGCAAGTGCGCGGCGGGTGAACACGAGCTGTCCTACAACCTCCGGTGCGGCGACGAAAATCTCCTGTATAGGACTCCGTTCTTTGCCAGGGCATCTGCCGGGACCCGCTGCCAGCCGCCTTGTGGCGGCGGTATCGTCGGCACGGGTCCGGGCATTGGCATCGCAGGTAGTGGTCCCGTGGACCAGATCATTCCATCGCCCTCCGGCGATGCACGAGCAAGGATCCGGATCGATCGGAAAACGATGCTCGCGGGGGACACATTCACGGCCACCCTTGAAATTGACAACAACAGCAGCACAATCCCTCTCGACAAGATAAAGGCGAGCCTCGCCGTCTGGGATGAGCAAGGGACGCTCAGTGAGCAGTTGTTCGAGGTCCAGTCGCCGCAAGTGACGGGGAGCGACGATGTCAGCGGTGGCGGCTCTCTGCCGGCAGGTGGCTCGCTGGCCGCCCAGTGGCTCATTGCCTCGGCGCCTGACGCGGCGTGCGGAGAACCGAAACGATATCATGTCAGCGGCGAGCTGTCGTACGTCGCGGCCGGCGAGCAGGTCAGGGCGTCCCTGTATCCGGCGTCGATCACCGTACTGCCGAAACCGCAACTGGAGGTCAAGTATTTCCTGGAACGGGATGTTCAAGGGGATGACCCACTCACGGGTACCAGCGGACCAGCAACGCCTTTCTCGCTAGGCATGATGGTGACCAATTACGGCTGCGGCGCCGCCAGCGACGTGCAGATCGTTTCAGCTCAGCCAAGGATTGTCGAGGATGAGCAGGGGGGCCCCATCGATTTCAAGATCATCGGCACGCATATCGGGCGCGACGACGTTCCTCCGGTGCTCAACGCCAAGCTCGGAGACATCCAGCCGGAGGGGCACACAGCGGTGCAATGGATGATGCAGTCATCCCTGCAGGGTCGGTTCGAGGATTACGGTGCCGGCTTCATGCACACCGATGGGCTTGGCGATAAGCGGCTGGCCATGATTGGCGAGGCGCCCATCTATGACTTGGCGCATGTCGTTCGAGTCACTTGTCCCGACGATGATGGAATGCCGGATTTCCTGACGAACTCGCCGCAGACTCATCTGCCGGATGCCCTCCATCTGAGCGACGGTTCCGTCCGTCCCGTCGCTGCCATCTCGCACACGCTCTCCAAAATCGCGATCCTGGGGAACCACGTTTACCTGACGGTCCCCGGTGCGTCCGCGGACTATTTCTACGTTCGGTTCCCTGACACCTCTTTGTCCGCTTCGCCCTTGACGGCAGTGACCCGGTCCGATGGGGTTGCGATTCCCGTCGGCGAGAATGTGTGGGCCACTCACCGGCTTGTCCGCACACAGGGACAGCCGCCATACGAAGAGAGCCTACTGCACCTGTTCGATTGCGGCGGGCCGGGCGAATACATTCTCGACTACAGCGAGCTGCCGCGTTTGAAGATAGAGGTCAGCTACTTCCTGGAGCGGCGTATCTACGGCGACGACCCGTTCACGAAAGAGGTGGAGCCGGCGGTTCCCTTCTCACTGGGTCTGATCGTACGCAATCAAGGCTACGCCACCGCAAAGGACGTATGGCTCGTCGCGTCGCCGCCCCTCTTCGTTGACCACGCAAACGAGCATCTGCCTGACCCCAACGTGGTCGGCGTGAGCATTGGACCGAAGGACGTGAGTCCGTCCCTCCAGATCAAGATCGGAGATCTGGAGGTCAATGAGTCCAAAGTAATCCGCTGGGTGATGCAGTCGTCATTCCAGGGCAGGCTCGATAGCTGGAAGGTCGAGTTCGTCCAGGTGGATGGGCTCGGCGGCAGGTATCCCCTCGATGCCAACAGTGTCAGCGTCCACGAGCTGGAGCACGCCGTGCGGGCTACCTGGGCCGGCGATAGTCGCGCATGCGATTTCCTTACGTACGAGAGCCGCAATACCTATGGTCTGCCGGACACCCTCTACCTCCGCGATGGTTCCGTGTGGCCCCAGCCGGTGACCGGGCTCCTGCGCATGGTCCATGAGCTCGTCAGGATCAGAGACCATCTCCAAATCAGACTGGCCGTTGTCGGCGTGCCCGACGGGCCTTTCTACGTTCGCTATCCCGATCCGACGGAAGGCAAGCTGAAACTTGTGGCGGTGACTCGATCCGACGGCGTCTCCATTCCGGTCGGGCTTAACGCATGGACCACTCGCCGCACCGTGCGTGAGCCGCCCTGGCAGTCCTATCAGGAGAACCTCCTGCACCTGTTCGACTATGGCGGACCGGGCTCCTACACGTTCGAGTACGAACTCGGCGATTGGCAATCGCCGCCGTCAGACGAGCCATAGCCCCCGGCGGCTCTCCTCCATCCCGATGGGAGTCCGGAAGCAATTGCGCCGGCAAGCGGCAGACATCGCAAATTTTGCCTTGCAAGGGAGGGGGGAATCCGGTATAAGGATACGGTTATGGGCCGTCCCGGGCGGAAGTGCTCGCCGGCGGGCTGGTTCGAGGATTCTCGTTGGAACGGAGCTTGCCGCTTATGAAGCGATATACCGGACAAAAGGCGTTGTACGAGGCGATTGCCAGGACGCAAGCGAAGTATCAGCGGCGTGGTATTTTAGAGCGATTGCACGTCGGTAGCGGCAGGCCGGAGGTGCAGCCGCCGGTGGTGGAAGAGCCCAAGCCGCAGGCAGAGCCGGTGAAACTGCAAGTGGAGCCGGTCAAGCCGTCTGTGGAAAAACCGGTGGCCGAGAAGCCGCCTGCGCCGGTGGTCAAGCCTGTCCGGCCGGTCGAGCATCCCGATCCGCAGCCTCGCCTGGCACAATCGTGGCTGCGACCCAAGGCCGTGCAAATCCATGACGGCCGCATCGAAATCTCGCTGCCCTACACGATTGGCGTGACGATCCTGCTCGTCGCCGTTCTGCTCGTCCTCGGCGCCTTTCGGCTCGGCCAGATGCAGCACCGATATCGCCTCCCGGCGGTAGACAACATCTCCGGCAAGGCGAAGCCGCCCGCGCCAAAGGCGGAACCGAATCCCGCCAGACCAGAGGCTCCCGCACCGGCCAGGGAAACAGCGGTCCCGGATACCGCCGGTGTGACCTCCGTGGCGCCTGTCAAGGAGGGCGACCATGTGATTGTGCTGGCCCAGCATCCGCAGGCTGCGGCCCTGGAATCGGCGAAGGAGTACTTCAAGGCGCAGGGCGTCGCCACGGAGGTCATCTCCGTAGCGAAGCTGCGGGACTACCTTGGCGGCCAGGGAATCAACACCAATGTGCTGGGTAATAAGGGCGGGTTCATGCTCGTCACCGCCGATTACTATGACAATCCCGAGAATTCGGGGACGGATGGCTATAAGGCAAAACAGAGAATTAAAGAGGTCGGCCGCGGCTACAAGGCCCCGCCGGGCTCGGAATCGTTCGCACCGAATTATTTCAGCGATGCGTATGGCATGAAAGTTCGATAAGGAGAAGATTCGATGTCAGTTGACCGTTCACTCAAGCTCAAAGATGCATTGGTGCGGCACCGCAACGTCCTGACGCGGGCCGAGAGGATCGACGTTCTCAAAGAGGAGGAACACTGGGCGGATGGGACCTCCGCGCTGCACTTGCCGAAGGTGGCTCATCGCAAGAGCGCAGCCGGCAAGAAAGCCAAGGCCGAGGCGGCCGAGGCGGCCCCTGGAGCGGCCGCTCCGGCGGCTCCTGCTGCTCCGGCGGCGGGCGCTGGCGCAAGAGGGGCCGGCGGTGCAAAAGCGGCCGGTGGCGGCAAACAGGCCGGGTAGTTCCGCCTTGCTCGCCGGACCGGTCCTCGCGGACTCGGCCGTTCTGCATTTCCGTATTCAGGTATCGACATGCCGAAAGAGATTTCGGCATGTTCGCTTTTCGGGGTGCACCATGATGGAGAAAAGCCTATGGAGCGGGGCGGGGCCTTTGCTCGTCGCTGTCGCTGCCGCAATTCCCGGAATGGCAGCGGGGGCGGTCACATATCCCGGCGAGCAGTGGCAGACGGCGACGCCCGAACAGCTCGGCATGGATGCGGCGATCCTCGCGCAGGCGCGGGACTATGCCCTGGCTGGAGAGGGCTCGGGCATGGTCATTCGACAT
>Ga0315284_10011154_pt1 | contig 12815 bp, 14 predicted proteins | sample YL17G09_16_MG_FD_203696 | JGI IMG/M metagenome (GOLD analysis project Ga0315284, IMG submission 203696) | Sediment microbial communities from Yellowstone Lake, YNP, Wyoming, USA - YL17G09_16 | ecosystem: Environmental > Aquatic > Freshwater > Lake > Sediment | place: USA: Wyoming | collected... | reverse complement strand
GCCATTTATCCATCCCGTTTCAACTTTAACTAACTTGTTATTTTCATTTATTTTTACTTTACCATTTAGGCCAAATGACCAATCTTCTTTTATATCTTTTATTATTAAGTGTTTCCCTATTGATATTGTATTATCATTTGAATAAAATCCATTAATCATTTTACTTAATATCCATACTTCAGGTCCTTCAGGCATATAAATATACAAACAAATTGTTTTTATATTTTTATATTATATAATAATGTCTTATATGTTAAAAAGATATAATTTAGGTGAAAAATCACAACCAGTAGTAACAAAACCACCACCACCACCACCACAAGTAACAAAACCAGTAGTACCAGTAGTACCAGTAATACCAGTAATTCCCTCAAAATTAGACATAATGTATATTACTGATAGTAATAAAATAACTATTTCGCAAACTTTATTTGACAGTATTTTTCCAAATTGTAATATAGAACAACTTACAATAGATTATAATGATTTAGCTATAAATTGTAATACAATTATGAATAGATATAAAAATAAACATATTTTTTTATTAAATTTATCATCAACCGGTATTCAAAATATAATAGTTCCATTTATAATTTCTAATAATTTTTATTTTAATAAAATATTTTTTTGTTTAGATGCAACCTCACCATCATTACGAGAAAATATAAACATAAATTATTCATATTTACCAATATATTTTATTCTTGAATCTGATGATTTTTTTATTTATAATACATTTACATTAACAGAACATATAAAAACATGTCTAATTGTCCCATATTATACAGATACGAATTCAGTTTATTTTACTAATTTATTATATATAATGGATAAGATGTCAGTTTATACAATAAATGATCAACAGGTTTTAAATAATTCAACATTAAATGATATTCATAATATATATATAATTCATGATGATCTAAAAATTGTTAAAAAAATTATATCAGAATTATCAAATTCATTCTTTAACGGATCTATTTTTTTAGTTGATTTTTCACCTACAACAAATGATTTATTGGATTCCATAATGAATGTTACTAACGATAATATTAATGATTTTACACTAATATCACCTGCAACAAACTTTACAGTTAATTTTGAACATTTATGGGTTAAATCATTAAAATTAGATAAAATGAAATCTTTACCAAGTAATATATTATGTATATATCCTTTAATAGTAACTTTAACTACATTACTTTCAAATAAAGACAATTCTTTGTATAATTCGATAATAGAGAAATCACAGCTTTTTAATAAAAATATATACGAATGCTCAAATAAATTAGTTTCTTCATTTTTATTGCCTGATGTTAAAGATATAGCTTTGTATATAATTGATGAAAAATATATAAATTTAGATGAGGTAAAAAAATTATTTAATATTCGTGAAAAACAACATTTTATAATTATTTATACAGTAAATGACGAAAACCGAAATTATAATATAATTAAAGAAATAATTGATAAGTTAAATAATGTTGATAATATTTTATCAATTTGTATAATTGGAAATATTGATGAAGTTCCATCATTTATGCGTGAAAAAACGATTAATGATGAAACTCATACTTATCCCAGTGATATAACATATGGAATTATAGATAATGCTATTTCTATACCTGTTGGACGTATATCTTCTGGAAATATTATTAATATTGAAATACAAAAATCCAATATAAAAAACACACTGCAAAAAATTATATATAATGAAGAATATTGTTTAAATATTCCTTTTCCAAATGACCCAATACATAAATGGTTATCTTACATAATGGGTATTGCAAGTAATGATAAAAATGGAAGTATTAGTGATGACTTATTTATTAAAAACGAATTAGAAAAATTTGTTAATCAAAAATATGAAAACTATTTTAATAATATTAATTATATAGAATTATTTGATGGAAGTTTATTTTATTCGCCACAACCGGTTGATGAAAAAGGAAATATATTAGATAATTTGGGAGATCCGACAAAAGATGAATTAGTTAACAATATAAATAATTTAGGTTGTGGATTAATAGAATATTTAGGACACGGCTTAACAGATAAATTAGAAACTACTAATTTTACTACAGACAATGTAAATGAATTAACAAATGCAAATAAATATTTTATTTTAATTGCGGTCGCTTGTTCAATAGAAGATTTTTCAAGTATAGAACAATTATGTTTAGCTGATAAATTACAGATGTCAGAATATGGTTCTTACTGTATTTTTGCATCCGTTATTCCACAAACATTTGAACCTCCTAAATCAATATTGACTTCTATAAATGATTTAATCAGAAATACAAGAAAAACCTTAACAGCCGGTGATATATTTTTAAAAGGAATAAATTCTCTTAATTTTTTATGGTCCGAGTTACAAGGTAATGGTTTAAATACAACGGATGAATGTTTGTTTTATACTTTGTTTGGAGATCCATTATCTGCTTATACTCCGTCATATTTGAGAATAAATAAATCATCAAACCCTTCAATAATGTACAGAAATCCTATAAAAAAGGCAAAAAAAGCAGCTGAAGCAGCAGCACAAAAAGCAAGAGAAGCAGCAGCACAAAAAGCAAGAGAAGTAGCAGAAGCTACAGCAAGAAGGGCAGCTGAAGCAGCAGCCGCCGCAGCAAAAGCAGCAGCAGAAGCAAAAGCAGCAGCAGAAGCAAAAGCAGCAAAAGCAGCAGCAGAAGCAAAAGCAGCAGCAGAAGCATCCGCAAAAGCAACAGCAGAAGCAGCAAAAAAAGTAGCGGCAGCTGCTGTAACAATACCTACTCCTCAACAATTATTAGGATGGACTACGAAAGTAACTGACATTACACAAAAATTTAATCACCTTATCGATAAAGTAAAAACAATACCTGAATTTGGGGTTGATTTTGGAAAAATATCACTCACCGTTGTAGATTTTGAAATTAATATATATTTTAATACAAATGTTCCATATAAAGAAATAAAAACATTACTTGTTGAATTTTATGATTTAAATATTAATATATATCAGAATATCAAAGATTTTTCTATTGATGACATACAACAACAAAATCCATTACAATATTTTATCACGTTTTTTAAAGGTTTGTACAAAATGAGTATATCTGAAACATTATCATTATTAGCTTCTATTGCGTTTTTTTTAGCATCCAAATCCATAAAATTTAACTTAGGTATTAATGAACTTATATGTAATCTTGAAATGGAAATAAAAAATTTAAATGTTATTATTGCGGATACCACATATTTTTTAATTAACTCAGAAACTCCATTTAACACCGAAGAACTCCTTCATTTTAATAATATATTTGATGACGATACTTATATTGAAATTACGGTTGAATCTACTATTAGCATACCTTTTAATATGTATGCTTCCTTTTGGACAACTCCAGAAAAATTTATAGAAACTTCACAAATGCGAGAACAAATAATTCAAAAATTGGTATCATATTTTGAAAAAAATACAAATATAAAACAAATGGAAACAATTACACAAATAAATAAAATTTTATTTTCTGTTACGGGGTTTCCGGGTAAACAAGCGTTGTCATTTCTAGAATATCTTGATATTGATCTTACTCCAACAGTTAGAATTTGTTTTCTTGATCCAATAAGCGTATTTCAATGGGGAACTAAAATTAGCGTTGGTATTGATCCCATAAAATTTATGACAGGATTTTTTTTATTTTTAATTTCATTATTTGACACAATAGATATGATTGACCTAGATGGATTATTAAAAATATTACGAAATTTTGAAGTATCATTAACACCTTTTAAAGATGTTTATAAAGACATTTTAGATAACATAATAAGTTTAGTTAAACAATTATCGCTAGTAATTACAAAACTTACTGATTTTTCTTCAATTGCTCGTAATTTTTTAGAAGGAGATGCTATTAAAAACCAAATAGAAAAAAGTTTACCATATTATGAATTTATAAGTAAATTTAGATTAGTTGGTGAATTTTATTCCCCATTATCAAAATAATATATATATATATATTATATATGCCTGAAACTGAAAAATTACCAAAACAAAAAGTTCCAAAAACACCATGTCCACTCGGATTTAAACCAAAACGACCTACACATGATGCATTTAATAAGAATACGTCAACTGGATCGGATGATATTTGGTCGTACAATTTTAATATTACAAATCTTAAAATATTAAATGAAAAAGAATTTGGTAAAGTAAGTACCAAAAATATTATAGATGTTATTAAAAAACCATTTGAATTATTAAATAAAATATAAATTATTTATTATAAAAACTAATTATTTTCTATTATTATAATAAATGTTGTCTATGAAATTAATAGAAAAAAATAATAAAAATGAAAAACAAGAAAAAAATATTATGAATTTTAGTAATAATACAATGTCTGATTTAGTTCAGTTATCATCAACACAATCACATTCATTAAAGGGAAATCTCATAGATAGAATACGAGAAATGAATAAAAATAATGCATTAAATAATAATTGCTCAAATTGTTAATAGTTTTTTAAAATTTGGATTCTTTAGAAATATAAATATACAAACAAATTGTTTTTATATTTATATCAAATTTATATTATTTTGGCTTACTATAAAAATTTAATGTTCTAGCACTTGGATCGGTTGCATTTGTATATTTAGGCATCCAATAATATGGCAATATATGTTGGCAATTGGGAAACTCTTTGTCAAAAATGGATTTGTAATATTGTTTTTCTAGTTCAATGCTTGGATTAAATTCTTTGATTGTACTAAATTCTTTTACTTGATGTAAGTCATTATAATATTCAGCAATAAACTCTTGTAATATTTCAAATAATGATCTTCCTTTTGAACTAACACCATCACTAAATGCCTCTTTCTTTCTCCAAAGGATTTCATTTGGTAATATCCGTTTTCCATTACCATCAGTAAATTCACTAAAACTTTCCCTCAATAAATATTTTTCTGGTTTCCCGAAATTATTATGATTACGAATATGAGATGGTATTGATAATACATAATTTACAAATGTTTTATCTAAAAATGGTGTACGTGGTTCTAAGCCATTAGATGAAATTGATTTATCTGAACGCAAAACATCAAACAAATGAATATCCTTTAATAGTCTTCTTGTTTCTTTATCAAATTCATTATCATTTAAGCACTTATGCATATACAAATATCCGCCAAATAATTCATCAGCTCCATCTCCGTTAAAAATCACTTTTGCGTCAGAATTAGCTGATATATATTTACCAATTAAATAATTACCAATACTTGCCCTAACGGTTGTTGTATCATAACTTTCAATTGCCTTAATAACTTCTGGTATTGCTTCAAACATTTCTCTTTCTGTTACAATAATTTCAGTATGATTCGAACCAATATAATCAGCTACAATTTTAGCATATTTAATGTCTTCCGACTCTTTAAGTCCAATACTATATGTTTCTATTTGACGATTTTGATATTCCCTAAAATAATTGGAAACTAACGCGGCGACCAAACTACTGTCAAGACCTCCACTTAATAAACACGCAACTGGTCTTTCTGTTGTATTACATCTTTTTATTACTGAAGTATGAAGATAATTAGAAATATGTTTATTTATATTTTCTGTATAAGAAAATGTAGGTATATAATATACTTTATTCAATATTATTTGTTCCCATTTTGTATTTATATAACTAAACACCGAATACGTTCCTGGCTCAAATTGTTCTATGCGATTTTCTACAGGATTTAAATTATAAAAATATTCTAAACATTTTAATTCAGACGCAAACCCATATAAATTATTATCATTGTGAAGTTTGTATAATGGACGAACTCCAATTGGATCACGAGCAATAAATATTTTATTTTTACAAATATCATATAATACAAATGAATATACACCATCTAGCATAACAAGTGTTTGTTCAATACCATATGTAATATATAAATGAATTATTATTTCACAATCTGAATTAGTTGTATTTTTAGCACCAATAAATTCATAAAGATAATTATAATTATATATTTCACCATTACAAATTAATACAATATTTTCAAAAACTAATGGCTGATTAGATGCTTCATTTAGTCCATTAATCGCTAGTCTATGAAACCCAAGTATCATTTGTAAATAATTTGTTTTTAAAATAGAATTTTCTGGTCCTCTACGTTTACCCTTTTCAAATTCATTTACTACATTTGAATGAAATGTTTCATTATTTTCATTTAGAAGCGCAAATATACCACACATATTCATTTATTACTCATTAAATCTTTAAATACATTTAATATATTATGTAATTATGACCTTTGTATAACTGTGCATTTGTGACTGAAAAAATGAAATTATTTATAAAAATGATATATTGTTATCATAATCAGTAACAATATATACTAACAAATTTGGTAGTATCTTTCAGTAACAATAAAAATCCTAAAAGTAAATTGGGTTTTCGAAAATGGACATTTATAAATGTCCAAAATTGAGAACCTGAACAATGTTTCCAAAAAGGACCTCTAAAAATCGATTTGTGACCATAATGCTCTCATTTATTGATTTTCTTCGTTTTTTCTGTGACGATAAAATTTTATATATTTTATGAAAAAATAACTTAAAAGTATTTTCTATTGCTACTTTAAGAGTAAATGGCAACAGAAAATACTCAAAAAAACTCATTGCTTTTTTCGTGTGAAAAATGTTACTTTAAAACGTCTAAAAAAAATGATTACAATCGTCATCTACAGACCAAAAAACATTTTAGCAACATTCAGCAACAATCAGCAACCACAAAAACTCTCATTTGTGAAAAATGTAACAAAGAATATAAAGATCGCACAGGATTATGGCGTCATAAAAAAAATTGTGCGATTGATGAAAGCCACTTGAACGAAAAAGGCTTAACAGATAAAGAGTTTATGATTGATCTTATTAAAAATAACACTGAAGTTCAAAAGATGATGATGGATATGATTAAAAATGGAACTCATAATATTAACAGCCATAATACTAATACAAACAATATAACTAACAACACAACTAATAACAAAACATTTAATCTAAATGTATATTTGAATGAAACGTGTAAGGATGCTATGAATATAACAGAATTTGTAAATTCAATTAATTTTAACCTGGAAGATCTTGAAAACACTGGAAGAAAAGGTTATATTGAAGGTATTTCAAATATATTTATAAAGAAACTTAATAATATTGAACATCATTTAAGATCAATACATTGTAGTGATCAAAAGAGAGAGATAATATATATAAAAGATGATAATAATGAATGGAAAAAAGAAGGTGATGATAAACCAATACTAACAAAAGCTATAAAAAATGTAGCTAATCAAAATATTAGACAAATAAAGAATTGGACAGAAAAATATCCCGATTGTACTAAATCAACCTCTAGAAAGAATGATTTTTATTTAAAGATTGTTAGTAATTCAATGAATGGACTAACAGAAGAAGAAAGTAAAAAAAATATCAACAAAATTATAAGCAATGTAGCAAAAGAAGTGGTAATTAATAAATATTAATTATTTGCCCATAAATTTTACTATAATATTTGTATTTTCAACTACTTTGGGTGTTGGTTTAAAGCAATATGGTTTTAAATCTTTCGCAAATATTCGGTCATTACCGCATAAACTTTTTATTAAACCTATAGGTATATAATTTATATTACCTATATTTATATTACCTATACACACATATTTATTTGGAATTGTTAGTTGTGTTTTATTATATTTAGTGATATTTGTTTCATTTGTATCATTTGTATTTGTTGTAGTGTTCATTTTGTAATATTAAATATATTTAATATAACAAAAAATATTTCAATTTTTTATAAATTCTTGTGTTATGTCTAAAAAAATGTTTTAAAAAAGTGAAACGATATTATTTCTCGAAATAACATTGATGCTTCTAAATATAATTCTAGTTGCATTCCAAAGAAAAGAGCAAAAAATATAAAACCAGGTGTTATTGTCTTCCAATGAAAAGCCAGGTCTTTTAATAAAATTTTTTCAAAAATACCCAAAGTAACTGAACATATTAAAAGTTGAATTAATATGCGAAAAATTATTTCATTACTTTTTAAATGTAATATTTTCATAATAATTACTGAAATTGTATTTACTATTAAACCTGATAGTACACCGAATATTCCGTAAATGTAATTTTTTAAAACTAATGATTGAAATGAACTTAATTTTATCATAATATATTATTAATATATAAAATAATTTATTTTACTTGTCTAAAATTACGCCCTTATATTTAAAAATCAGGTATGTTATCTTTTTCGAGCGCGACTTGAACGTGTCTTTCAAGAATATTGATGTCGAATTTTCTTCCATTAAATCTCCGATTATCCCACGTTTTCTTCCATTCGTCATCAATATTTAAAAATAACGTACAATAAAAATGACTATTATCTAAGTCATATTCGCATCTTGTATTATTAGCTATTGATAATTTTTGTGCTTTATATTCTCCTTGATCTTCGAATTCCATATTTGAAGTCCCTTCAAACCCAGCCGCGCCAGCTCCTAATCCGATTGACTTCATATTTTTTATAGGTGTTGAAGTTAAAATGACATAAGCATTTTTACCTGAAATATTATTTATGGTTACTACTTTGTCAATACCAATACTTCTTAAAACACTAAAAGGCGCAGCTTGCCTCGTTTGAAGTTTGGCGTCAATCATATCAGGGTTAAATATAGACCAAATACCAAAAGGCTTTAAAATATCTGGTTTATCTTCCCTTTTTATTTCTTCTTTTTTACAAAAAGAGATTTTTTGAATTGATTTTAGTCTTTGTATTTCTTTTGTTGTAAGAGTGTCTTCTAAATCGTTCATTTATTATAGCTAAATATTATATTTTTTTAAAACAATAAAATTCTTATATCTACAGAAAGTCGGTTATACTTGTTTCTCCGTTTGCTGTTCTTCGTCTTAATTCTTCTAGTTGTTCTTCCGATTGTCCAGCGTTATCTATTTGCTGTCGCGCTCTCTCTTGCGCTGCTATTCTAGCTTGCTCTGTTCTTTCAGCTTGCGTTAGTTGAGGTTGCTCTGCTCTTCTCCTTTGCTGTGCTTGTGCTAGTCGTTGTTGAAAATCATCTAGGGTTGCTTCGTCTTGGTTTGAAAATTCGTCTCGATTACGTTTCTGTTCTTCTCCACCCATTATTTTTTTATTTTTTTGTGATATCCTTTTTTTTCGACCATTTTTTTTAATTTACTAAATAACCTTTTTTTGGTTTTTCGGTATGTAACCATTTTATAATATATAATTAGACAAAAATATTTCTATCATTCTATCGTTCTATAGGAAATTTACCTGTATTAACACAATTGAAAGCATGAGGAGTTAAACTTAGATCCTGTGGTCTGAGGGGTGCGGCTGTTCCGGATACACGATTACAAACGGGACATCTAAATATTTTGTCACCGTTTTTGTTGAATTCAACCACAGGTGTAAAGGTTCCTCGATTTTCTTGTGGTGCTTGTTGATTTTGACGAGCTCGATTTCGCTCTAGTTGTTTTAGAATTCGTTGCTCTCGCTCTCTCTCTTGATACTCTCGCTCTCTCTCTTGATTCTCTCGCTCTTGAGCTTGCGGTAGGTGCTCTGTCAATTGCCCTCTCTCAAGGTCATTTCGTACCACTGGCGGAGGGTCATCTATCTCTTTGCGTTTACCAGACAAAGATGGAGGGTCATATTGTATATTATATGGTGGTTCAATACCTAATAATTCTATTATTGATGGATATCGTCTTCTTATGTCTGAGATTAAAGGTGATAATTGTACATTTGATACTGTATTTACAATTATAATTTGCATATCTGGTTGTTTATCAGATAAAATTCTTTTTAATTCTGGTATATGTAATAAACCGATTGCTACAGCAATACAATTTATTTCAGGATTTTCATAAAAAATAGATAATATATCATCACTGTATTTATCATCACAACTACCTTCATTTCTATCACACGCGGTAATACTTGAAAGTTTTATGGGCATTTTTGTTTGTGCGAATTGAACAATAACAGACGAAGAATAATTATCGGTGTTTAAAACTAATCGCTTATATTCTTCAGGTGCTTCCGAATAAAAATATGTTTTATCTTCACCGAACTTTTCTAAAGCTAAATTAATTATATTTTTTTGTTTTTGTATAATAATATTATATTCTAATCGATTTGTTTTGTCTTGATGTAATTCACTCATTAATATAATTGTTTTTTTAGAAACATCAAGATTATCAAGTTCAGTTAAAGTTCCACCCATCATTTTTTTATGTTTTCTTGATCTATTTTTTCTTGATCTATTTTTTTGTATGATATTCTTTTTTTTCTACCATTTTTTTTTAATTTACTAAATAACCTTTTTTTAGTTTTTCGGTATTTAACCATTTTATAATATATAATTAGAAAATGTAAATATTCTAAATATATTAAGACTTAGGGTAAATTCCCGGCATTTTTAGCACGAGGTATGTTATTTCCTAAAAATTGGGGTTTTACACCAAAAAGATTTATCGTATGAGAATTGGAATTAATTGGAATTTTCCAAAAGTCTATCCATTTAGGGTCAGCGTTATCCATCGGCTCAATAACTCCCATATGTGAATCGGGAGCCAAAGCCAATACAAAATATTTCGCCAAGATAAATTGGCTCTCAAATATTTGTTCGGGGCTCATACGCGCAAACCATTCATAGTGTCTGCGCTTCAATATCATTTTATCGGGTATCCAAATACCATACATTTTTCCGTAAAAGTGAATATAATCATCACCTAATAAGGTTTCAACTGTAACAGCCTCATCGTCAACCGTTTTAGTGCCTATATCGGTTCCAGGAATTAAACGCATTTTTCCTTTAATAATCTTATTGTTACACCAACTATCGAATTCTCCTAAAAATTTCGTTTGGGCTGTATAATCATCTGAAATGGTTTGTTCCATAAAATCAATAAACTGTTTTACGGTTGAATTTTCTTTTTTTGCACCCATAAATCCAGCACTAGGGAAAAATAGTTTGTTAGTTGATGTTATATTTAAATCATAATTTTCACAAACAAACATTGTATCATCATTTGTTCCTCTATTATATAATCCTATTAGATCTTTGAAACATAAGAATGATATAGGTACATTTACTCCGCCATAATTATATATAAGTTTGGCCATTGCCATTTGTCTAACATAACATTTCATTGGATCACCTAGAAGATTCATATTGATATTCCAATTAGGTATCAGTTTTTCAAAAGAACCATCATCAATCATTACAATTTTAAATGATTCATCGCAATTTTTAATTATTGTTTTCACGGTTAGATATAAATAGGGTTGATTTAATTCATCTGTATTTCTAGAACCAAAGCTTAGCCAATGACGGGAATTATATTCGTGTGGAAGGTGGATCCATAATATTGGTTTTTTACTCTTATCTAAAGTTTTGTCTTTGAGCAAATATTTTTTGATTTCACCATAATCATCAAAAGAAGTTATTTGGGATTGTTTTTCAAGATATTTTTGATAAAGGATTCCTAATGATATGATTATAATAACTAGTATAATATAATTAGCAACTAACATATAATATATACTTTTAAAAAAAGTATTTAATATTATTATTATAAATTTCTATTATGTTTTATATAGGTGGTATCAATTCCGAATTTTCTTAACTCTAAAATATCATTAGTTTCATACCCATATTTTTGTATAAATAATTTTAATTTGTCATATGTGACACACGTCCAATGAAAATTGACTTCATCCTCTTGTTTATACCCCAACCACCACAAAGGTGGATTAGATAATAATATTCTGTTTGGTTCAAATTGAATAATCATAATTAAATATAATAATAAATATTTAAACCTTTTTCTTAATTAAGATTAAAATTAAGATTAAAATTAAAGATAATATTATTATTATCATCCACCTCTAATTTTTGATATTTATTAATACAAAACATTCTAGTTGTATTATCATTTTCTTTTACACAAGTAATAACTAATGAATTATTATTATGAAATGATTTATCAACCCCTTTTATAATATGTTTAACATCATTTATAAGAATAGTTTTATCAACTTTTATTATATTACAAGCGCTATTATTAGTTATATTATTTTTCGGTGTTAGTATAAGTGAACCATTTATTATTTCAAATGTATAATTGTCAATATTATCTATAATAGTTTGTGACATATTTATACTAACAATAATGTTTTTAAGCAGTTTTAACACAAATTATTTACCATAATATTTTTATTTACCACATTATTTGTGTAAGGTCGGACCAAAAATTATTTTGTTTTTCTTTTGCTTTTTCCGATTCTTTCGCATATTTAAATGCTAATGCGGCAGAATGTTGGTCGTGTTCTTGTTGTTGTTGTAATAATTTACGCTCAGACTCTTCTTTTGTTAAAGGAGTAGTATCAACTTGGTCACGATGTCTTTTATATTCGCTTATATTATTGAATTTTTGCATTTTGTTATAATCTTCTTGTGTAACAGGAATAAGTGTTTCAGTGTAAGCCTGTTTTAGATCAGTATAATTGTCACTAGAAAAATCATTACCTCCATCAAGTAACGAACCTCCAAAACTAGATGAAACCATATCGGTTACACCTGTATATAATGTAAGTGATTGAATTTGTTTTTTCTTTTGTTCAAATACATCATTCATATTTCCTTTGGTAACATTTTCATTAACCGAAATAAAACCTTCGTCCGATTTAAGCCAGTCGCCATAGCCTTGTTCTGTAGGATTTTCTAGGCGACCCTTTTCAAATGCTTCATTGAACCAAGA
>Ga0315284_10011153_pt1 | contig 12815 bp, 8 predicted proteins | sample YL17G09_16_MG_FD_203696 | JGI IMG/M metagenome (GOLD analysis project Ga0315284, IMG submission 203696) | Sediment microbial communities from Yellowstone Lake, YNP, Wyoming, USA - YL17G09_16 | ecosystem: Environmental > Aquatic > Freshwater > Lake > Sediment | place: USA: Wyoming | collected... | reverse complement strand
CCACTCGAGCGCCTCTGCCGGAACGGCCTCGGGCGTCAGCGGCAGCCAGAGCCCGTCGCGGCTCCTGCGCACGCTCATTCCGGGGGCAACCACCTCCTGCGGCCTCTTTCCCTTCTTGTGCCCCTTCTGCTGCCCTTGCTGCTGTTGAGCTTGCTGCTGCTGCTGCTGCTGCTTCTCCACTCCCTCTGCGTCGGGGTCTTCCTTCTTCAGCGACAGCGGCGGCGAGGAAGGAGCCCGAGGAGGAGGGGGAGCAGGGAGGTGCGACCGCATGAGCCGGAGGGAGTACTCGCTGCCGCCGACGGCGACGCTGGGAGGGTTCCTCTTCGCGCCAGCGCCTCCGGGCGAGAGCGGAGAGGCGAGCGCCCCCGCTCCTCCCGCCGCTCCCGCCGCCGCCTCGGCGCCTCCGCTCCCTCCCGGCGGCGGCGACGACGCCCGGACGACGCGGAGGCGCCTCCAGTCGGTCGAGTCCTCCGGGGCGGGGAGGATCACGGAGGAAGGAGCCGCGGGAGGAGGCTGCTGCTCTCCTTTCGCCGCTGCCGCCGCCGCCGCCGCAGCCGGCGCCGTTCCTTTCCTCCGGTTCGGCGAAGCGAGGAGCGCTGCTGCCTCTTCCGTCGCACGCTCCGCAGCTTCCGCGGCTTTCCTCCTCTCTTCTTCTTCCTCTTCCCGCTCCTCGATCTCCCGCGCCTTGAGCTCGGGGGCGCGCGAGCGCCACAGGGAGAAGTCGGGCTCGGGGTTCGCCGAGGCGAAGAGCGCCGCCGCGATCCGGGAGCGGCGCTCGGCCCTGACCCCGGCCGCGGCGAGCGCCGCCGCGGCCCTTGCGTCTGCCGCCGCCGCCGCCGACGCCGCTGCCGCTGCCGCCGCTTTCGAGTCCCTGGAGCTCCTCTCCTTCTGGAGCTCGGAGGCGGCCTCGGCAGCGGCGGCAGCGGCCTCCCTCTCCCCTTCCTCCGCGGGGAAGCCGAGCCTCTCTGCCAGGGCTGCGAGCCGGGCGTCGACGGAGTTTTTCAAAGTCACCATCGCGAACGCTCCCGTCCTCCTCGCCCTCTTGGCCGCCTCCGCGTCGAGGTCGGGGCCGGGGGAGAGGTCGGTGGCGGCTTTTGGGGCTGCAGCTGCAGTCGCCGTCGCCGTCTTCGTCGTCCGAAAAGGAGGAGGAGGAGCGGCCTTTTTCGCCGGCGACGCCGAGCGGGAGCGGGAGTCCCGGGACCGGCTCCGCTTCCTGCCTCCGCTGTTGCCTCCGCCGCCGCTGCTCGCTTTTTGTGGCTGCGACTGCGACTGCGACCGGGACCGCCTCCGGCGCCCCTTTATTCCGTTCCCGTTGCTGTGGTTTGTTTTTTTGGGAAAAAGAGAGGTCTCGAGGTTGAGAGGAAAAAAGAGGTAGAGCGCCGGCGGCGCCGCCGCCGACAAACAGAGAGAGAGAGAGTTGCAATGCGCTTGTGTCACGCGCAGATCCTCCTTTGCTCTTCTCGCCTTTGAAAATCGCGAGACGCATAAATCGAAGACTTACCCTCCCATCTCGGCGAAGGCGAGTTCACGCAGCTAAAGGAGAGCGCCTCTACGGGATGATTGAAGCTTTCCCCCCCCTTCTCTTGTCGTAAAATGAAGAGTTTCGGCCGTCAGATCGACGCCGCCGTGTTGTCTTTTGCCGTCTCCAGCGCTTCTCTCTTGTCTCTCACTCTCTTTTTTCCCTCTCCTGGAGATACAGAGGGAGAGACGCCGTGACAGCAGTAGTGACGGCGTTCGTTCTCTCTCTGGCGCAGAATGAGAGAGAGAGAAAGAGAGAGGAAGTCACGAAGAGAGGGGAAAACTATGAGTTGAAAAAAAAGGGTTTCGAAAGGAAGGAAATTTGGCTCTCTCCCCCTTTTTTCCCTCTCTCATTCTCTCAACCCCGCCGATCCCGAATAAAAAAAAGCAACCAGTGCTAAGTTTACATCAGCGAGCGGACGCTCGGAGCTCCCTGCCTCCTCCTCATCACGGAAACGAAAGAGGGAGAAAGCGGGAAAGAAAAGGCAGCGAGAGACTGCCTCAGAGCCTCGGCTCCGCGCTCCTCTCCACGTCGACAAACGTCGGCGGCCTCCACGCGCCCCCCGCCCTCGCTGCCGCCTCGTCGGCCGCCGCGGCCTGCGCCGCGGCCCGGAACAGCACGGTAGACAGGTACCGCTCCCCGAACGAGGGGAGCACCGTCACGACCAGCCCCCCCGCGAGCTCCGGCCTCGCGGCGACGCGCAGGGCCGCGGCGACGGCGGCCCCCGAGGAGATGCCGACGCACAGGCCCTCCTCGGTCGCGAGCCGCCTCGCGACGGCCACGGCCTCCCTCGACGACACGGCGACGACCTCGTCGAGCAGGGAGACGTCGAGCACCGCGGGGACGAAGCCCGCCCCGATGCCCTGGATCTGGTGGAACCCGGCGGGCCCGCCGCCCAGCACCGCGCACTCGGCGGGCTCGACCGCGACGACCCTGACGCGCGGGTCGCGCTCCTTCAGGTACCGCCCGACGCCCGTGACGGTCCCGCCCGTGCCCACGCCCGCGACAAACGCCGTCACCGTGCCGGCCGTGTCCCTCCAGATCTCGGGACCCGTGGTCTCGTAGTGGACCCTGGGGTTGGCCGGGTTGTCGAACTGGCCCAGCACGTGCGCCTCGCCTGCGGGCATCGACCTGGCGATGTCGTCGGCCTTCGCGATCGCGGCGGGCATCCCCTTCTCGCCCGGGGTCAGCACCACCCGGGCGCCAAAGGCCCGGAACAGCACCCGCCGCTCCACGGACATCGAGTCGGGCATGACCAGGACCAGGCGGTAGCCCTTTGTGGCGGCGACGAACGCGAGCGCGACGCCCGTGTTGCCCGAGGTGGGCTCGACGAGCGTGGTGCGTCCCGGGGAGATGAGCCCCTCCCGCTCGGCGGCCTCGATCATGCTGAAGGCGATGCGGTCCTTGACGCTGTTTGTTGTATTGTTGTCGAGGGGGGGCGGGGGAGAGAGAGAGAGAGAGAGAGAGAGAGAGAGAGAAAGAGAGAGAGAGAGAGAGAGAGAGATGCAAGGAGATGAGATGAGAGAGGAGGTCGAACAAGAAGAAAAAAAGCCCGAAACAGCTTCCTCTCTTTCTTCTTTCTCCCTCTTCCCTTTACTTACCTCGAGCACGGCTCCATGGACTCCAGCTTGCAGGCGACGCGCGCGCCGCAGCCCTCGGCAAGGCGGTTGAGGAAGACCTGAGGAGGTTCGGACGGGGGTTGTGTGTGCGCGGAGTTGGAGAGAGAGGAGAGGGAGAGGGTGAGGTTTTGAGGTCGAGGTCGAAAGAAGAAAAAACAAATCGCTGAGTCGACCCTTCAATCTCGTCTCTCCCTTTCTCTCTCTTTCTCCGAAAGCCCTTGGCGCTCTCTCCCTGCTAAAGTACCATCGGCGTGTCCCCAAAGAGCTCGCTTGCATCTCGCTTGATGCCCTGCGTGGAAGGGCGCAGGTAAGAGGAGGAGGACGAGGGCGAAGAAGAAGAAGCGGCGGCGGCGGGAACCGGCGATGGTCGGCAGCGACTCCGTCGCTGTTGTTGTTGCCTACGGCAGAGAGCGTGCGGCGTCCGTGCTGTCGGTGCTGCTGCTGCTGCTGCGAGGGGCCTGCCGCTGCAGGAGCAGCAGGGCGGCGGCAGCGCTGAGAGTATAGAGGACAACATCGTGGAAGATCGTCCGTCGAAGAAGAGACCGAAGCGAAAGAAGAGTGAGCGAAGAAAAGTGAACTCCGAGCGAGACACAAGGCGCTCGTTTCACCCTCACTTGGAGGGAGTTTTTCCGACAGCTCCTCGCCTACCCCCCGTTTCTCTCAACACTCCGCGCTTTCCCTCTTTGCAGAGAGATGTCCCGCGACAACCCCTTTGCAGGCGGAGGCTTTGACAAGGTTCGTCCTTTGCTTCCGAGAGGGAAAGAAGGAAAAAGAAAAAGCAAAGAGCTCGATCGATTCCCATGCATTTTCGACGCTCACCTTCCCTCTCTCTTCCCCGTTTTCCTTTTCTTTTGTCCTCCTCTTCCTAAATATCTTCGAATCCCAGGATGACGATCTCGCTGCAGGCGAGTCACGCGTGACGAGCGCGAGCGAGAGAACGAACAACAGTGGAGGGAAGCGTGCGCTTGCGCGCGCGAGAGAAAGAGTTGTCGCTTTTTTTCGCTTTCCATCGGCGCGAGCGACGCCCACGAAAAAAAAAAACCGCCGCTCAAAAAAACCTCGACCTTGACTGCCCCTCTCTCTCGTAAAAAAAAACCCCAACTCAGTGATCGCAGGGAACGGCGCCTCCGCGTTGGGCAGCGGTGGTGGCGCAACATCCGGAGCAGCGCGAACGAGCACCGGAGGCGGAGGGAGAGACGAGAGCGGAGGAGGCAACGCCTGGGGCGCCTCCTCCGGCTCCGCGGCTCCTCCTCCGGTCATCAGCGTCGCCGACAGCGACGTGAGTTTGAAGTTTCCCGCCGTTCTTCCTCTCTCTGTGTCCTCATCTCTGCATGCCGCCCTCGCGGAGCCAGCGAGAGGGAAAGAAGAGAAGAGAGGAGCGCTTTCGCTCGACTTTTTCTTCTCATGCTCGAAACGATTAAAAAGAAAATCACCAAAAAACAGCGCGCCCTCTCCTCCGCCCGGGCAGCCCTCGATGCCCGAGAGCGCGAGCTCGCCTCCCGCGAAGCCTCCCTCGCCCGCGCGGAAGAAGAAGTCCGCCGCCAGCGCGCCACGGGGGCCTCCTCGTCCGGAGCGGGAGCGGCGGCGGGAACGGCGGCGGCGGGGACGGAGAAGAACTGGCCGCCGTGCTGCTCGGTGCTCCACCACGACATCGCCGGGGAGGTCCCCTTCGACGCGCAGGCCGCCGTGACGAGCGCGTATCGGGCCTACCTGGGCCTGGTGCTGTGCCTGGTGTACAACTGCGCGGCCGCGTTCGCGAGGCTCGCGGCGAACAAGGTGAGAGAGAGAGAGGAGATCTTTTTCTCTTTTCGAGAAGAGAGAGAGAAAAGAAGACCCAAGATCGGGAAAAAAACTCAAAAAAAACTCAAAAAAATCCTTAAAAAAACTTCAGATGGAACCGACCAAGCTCCCAGCCTTTCTCATGTCTGCCATCTACCTCACCGCGGGCGTGCCCGGAGCCTGGGTCCTCTGGTACGCGCGCCTCTACCACGCCGCGATCAAGGACCGCGCCATCACTTATTTGTGGTTCTTCCTGATGTTTTCGGCGCACCTTATCTTCTGCTGCTGGTCCGCGATCGCGCCTCCGATCGCAGGGGGGGCGGCCCACGCTGGCTTCGTCGAGGGCGTCGCTGCCCTGTCCAAGTCCGCGTTCGTCGGGGGGGTCTACCTGGCGGGAGGGTGCCTCTGGAGTCTGGAGTCCGTCTGGTCGCTCTGGACGCTGCAGCGGGCGTACGCGACGTTCAGGGGCCACGGCGCCGACCGGCGGCTGAAGGCGGAGCTGCAGGCCGCCGGGGCCGACGCCGCCGCGGTGGCCGCCGGGGCCGCGATTCGGGGAGGCGCGGGAGGAGGGCGGGTGTAGACGAAGCAAGGGAGGCGAACTGAGAGGGATGGAGAGAGAGAGATGAAAGAGAACGAGTTTTGCGTTTTTTCTTTTTCTTTTTTTCTTTTTTCCGCTGTTGCAAAAAAGTTTCGATCAATGTTCGTTTTGTTTTTTCATTCCAACTTTTCTCTCTCTGTCTTTCTCTCCTTCACCGCTTCTTGTACGAGCACGGCCTGAGAGAGGGCCAGCCTCCGCGACCCCCCACGAGCCTTCCGCGGTCTTCGCCGTCGCTGTCGTCGTCCTCCTCACGCCTCCTCTTCTGCTGCTTCCTCTTCTGGCCGTTCTTCTTCTCCCCCTCCTCGTTCTTCCGCCGGAAGGTCATCACCACAAACATCCGGTTAGACCCGTCGGTCGTCGCGTGCTCGAAGCCCAGGGAGCAGACGGCCCTGACAAAGGGGCCCACGTCCTCCTTTGGAGGCTGAGACTGGGACCGAGGCTGATGCTGCTCGTTCCTCTGCTGCTGCCTGTTCGAGATCAGCGACGCAGAGCCCTTGCCGCCGCCCTTGCCGAGGGTTTTCTTCCTGAGCTGCCAGCGGCGGAACCGGCCGCCGTCGCCGCCGTCGTCGCTCTCGCTCTCCTCGTCGTCGCCGCCGTCGAGCGATCCCCTGCCTCTCCCGCCCGCGAACCTCGACCGCACCTCGGCCACCCACAGCGTCCCCCCCGGCTTGAGCACGCGGGCCGACTCTCTGAGCGCTTCGGGATAGTCTGTCGACATCAGCGCCAGGCAGAACACCGCGGCGTCGGCGGTCGAGTCCGCGAGGGGCACGGCTCCGGGCCCGGCGGAGACGTCGCACGCGACGACGTCGCTCGCCGTCGAGACGAGGTCGAGGGACAGGCACCGGACCCCTCGCCGCGAGAGCGTCCTGCCGAGCCAGGCCTCGCCGCAGCCGAAGTCGACGACCAGCGGAGAGCCGAGTTCGACAGCAGCAGCAGCAGCAGCAGAAGAAGAAGAGGAAGAAGCGGAAGCGGAGGCGGAGGCGGAGGCGGAGGCGGAGGCGGAGGCGAGCTCGGGGAGCGACAGGAGGTCCCTCGCGGCCCTCTCGACGGGCAGCTCGGGCCACGCCTCGGTCGCCGCGCGGAAGCCCTGGTGGTATTGCTCGAAGCTTCCCGGGGTCGCGGCCAGCAGCGCCGCCGAGGCCCTGCCAGGGCGCGAGTAGAGCGCCTCGTTGAGGGAGCGGAAGGCGCCGCCGGCGAGGCGGGCGCGGTGCTTGGCCAGGGGGTCGGAGGACGAGGAGGGAGCCGGCTTCCGCGAGGGGAGGACGAGGGGGAGGGGGAGGAGAGGGGGAGCTGCTGCTGCTGCTGCTGCTGCTGCTGCTGTCGCCGCCGTCGCCCTCGTCGTCGCCGCCTTCTCTTCCTCCTCGATTTCCATCTCTTCTCTCCCCTCCTGCTCTTCCTCGATAGCTGCCGGAGTCGGAACAACGACGGCGGCGACGAACTTCTCCTCCTTTTCCTCCTCCGAGGAGGGCGGAGGCGGCTCCTTCTTCTCCCTCTGCTTCTCCTTGTGCATCCTCTTCTTCTGCTGCTCTGGGTCAAGCTTTCCCTCGGCTGCCGCCGGGTCCCTCTTCCTTCTGCTTTCCTTCTGCTTCTTGTCTTCCCTGTCCTTTTTCTTCTTCAGCGAAGGAGCAGGAGAAAGAGAGGGAGGCTGGAGGAGAGGAGCAGCTGGAGCAGAAGCAGGAGCAGCCGGAGCAGCCGCCTTTGCCGCTTTCGGCTTGGCTGTCTTCGCCTCCTCCTTCTCCTCCTTCGCCCCCTCCGTCTTCTCCTTCCCCTCCTTCGCCGCCCGCTCCTCGGCGGCCAGAGCAGCGTACTTGTTCCTCTTCGAAGGCTTGCGGTTCAGGCGGCGCTGCTCTTCGGTGAGGGGCGCCGGGGAGGGAGGGGCGGCGGCGGGGGCGGCGACTGAGGCGGCGACAGCTGCGGGCTCTCGGTCTTTTTCTTTCCGTCGTCGGCGTTTTTTCTTCTCGTCGTCGTCGTCGTCGGCGGCGGCGGCGGCCGGCGGCGGGGAGGTCGACGTCCATGCCTTGCTCTTCTTCTTCCTCTCTTTCTTCTCCTTTTTCTCTTCCTTTCGTCGCAGCCCGCTCAGCTTCACCACGTTCGAGACGAGCGCCTCGAAAGTCTTCGCTCGCAGCGCTGCGCGCTTCTTGGCCGTGTGGCTCTTTCCGGGAAGGTGAGACTCTGCGACGACGGGGAATTCCCCGTCGCCGCCGCCGTCAACATCGTCTCCTCTCTTTTGAGCTGCCGCTCCTCCGCCGCCGGTACCGCAGCTAGTCACCGCCGAAGGGTACGCAGGAGCGGAGGCGGCCCAGGCTGGAGTGGGAAAAGCCATCGTGCTACTCTCAGTGTGTGGGGGAGAGAGAGTTCAGAGAGAGAGCAGAGGACTGGGGAGGCTCTCTTTTTCTTTTACCTCTGGAGAGTGAAGGCACTTCATAGTCTGACACTTCATGGTCGAAAAAAACTCGCCGGTCGAAAGAGCTGTTGAGAAATCACTCGGCTGCCCCTGCCTCCCCGCGCGACAGCAAGCGCGCCTCGCTTCGCACTTTTATCTTCCCGCGCTTCACGAGAGCGCTTGAGCGCGCCATCGGGGCTCGAGTTGGTGCACGTTCGACGCCCGCAACGAGAATTGAGGGGTGCGTCTCATCCGCTTTCTCCCTCGAAACTGGTCCCATCAAAAAAATTGAAAGGAGCGCGAGACATCGCCCCTTGTCGCCCTCTGCAGCCGAGCTCACGAACAAACTTTCACGTCAAACATTCCGATCACGACAGGAAAGGAATAACTCGCGCGCACTCTGGTCGCGTTTTTTCTGAGAAAGAGCAAAAGAACGTCCTCTAATCCAAGAGGGGCATTTTCCTTCGAGAGACGTCGCGCAAACATCTTTCGCGAGCTCAATTCAAACGACAGCCCACCCCCCAACGCTTCGAAGAAAGAGGAAAAAAACCCTTCTGTCCCTCTTTCCTCCAAGCAGCAAGCAGAGAGGAAAACAGAACACTGAAACAACCATGCCGATGCCCTCGCACATCAACGGTCTGCCCGTCAAGACGGGCGCCTGGGAGCCCAGCGAGGACGAAGCCCTGTGCAGACTCCAGGGCGAGCTCGGGAACCGGTGAGGAAAAAAAAAGAGGAGTTGAGAGAGGAGTTTTTTTTCATTTTTGTTTCGTTTCTTTCTTTTCCCGGTCGAGGCCGCGTGGTTTTCACCTCTCCCCCCGCCCCCCCCCCCAAAAAAAAAAAACTTCCACTCGCCGACAATCCACAGCTGGTCCTCCGTCGCCAAGCGCATCCCCGGGCGAACGGGCCAGCAGTGCGCCCAGCGCTGGCGCCACAAGCTCAACCCCTCGATCCGAAAGGACAAGTGGACCCCGGCCGAGGACGCGCGGCTGCGCGAGCTGGTGCGGCAGCGCGGGGCCGCCTGGGCCGACATCGCGCGCCTGCTCGCCGGGAGGACCGACCAGCAGTGCATGGGCCGCTGGAGGCGGCACCTCGACCCGTCGATCCGCAGGGAGGAGTGGTCCCCCGGCGAGGACGCGGAGCTGCGCGCGCTCGTCGAAGCGGCGGGCACGCGGTGGTCGCGGGTCGCGAGGGCGTTCGAGGGGAGGACGGCGCAGCAGTGCCGAGCGCGGTGGTTCCAGGTGGGGAACGCGGCGCCGAGGAGGGACAGGGGCGGCGGCGGCTGCGGCGGGGGAGGGGACGGCGGCGGTCCCGGGAGCAAGAGGCAGAGGGGCGAGGGCGCCGCGGGGGCGGTCGCCGCTCTGGAGGCCGCCGCTGCCGGTGCTGCTGCTGGCTTCGTCGCCGCTTTCGACGCCGACGACCTCGACGACGACGACGACGGAGAAGACATCGACGACCTCGGCGACGACGAGCTCGACAACCTCGACGGCGACGACGAGGCCTCGGCTGCTGCTGCTGCTGCTGCCACTGCTGCCGCTGCTGCCGCTCTCGCCGCTCCTTCCTCTCCGTCTGCCCCCACTGCTGCCGCCGCTCGCGGCGCGCCGACGCCGGCCGCCCCGGGAGACGGCGGCGCCGGCTCCCGGAGACGAGGGGCGGGGGCAGCAGGGGCGAGGGTGAAAAGGGCGGCGGAAGCAGACGCGGCGACGGCCTCTCCCGCCGGTGCTACCGCCACCACCACCTCCACCTCGGGCCGCCCGACCTCTTCGCGCCCGACGACTGTGGCGGGGAGGGCAGCCCGCTCCGCCTCCCGCGCCGCGGCGACGGGAGGTGAAGGAGCAACATCAGCTGGCCAGCAGCAGCAAGAGAAGCAGCAGGGGCAGGGGCAGGGGCAGCTGCGAGGGGGGGCAGTGGGCGCGAAGCTCTTCCCGAGGCCTCAGACCGCGGACAGCTGCGGCAGGAGCGGCGACGCTGCGGCGACAGCCGCGGGAGCGGCCGCCGAAGGGGCGGCCCCGGCGACGGCGACCGCGGCGGAGCAGCTCCTCCGCGGCAGCGGTGACGCCAACGGCACCGGCGGCAGCAGCCGCAGGAGGCTCTCCTCGGCCCCCAGCAGGGGGGGCTCGCTGGTGCAGGCGGTGACGATCAACGGCGTGGGGCTGGGAGCAGCGGCGGCAGCGGCGGCAGGAGGGGGGGCCGGAGGAGGCGGCTCCACGGTTATTGGCGGCGGGATCGTCTTGGTCGACGCGTCCTCGGAGGCGGCGATGGCGGTCGCCGCCGCCGCTGCAGCCGCCGCTGCAGCTGCTTCTGCAGCAGCAGCAGCAGCGGCCGCTGCCGCGACAACAACAGGCTCCGCCGCCGCAGCAGGAGCAACAGCGCTTCCTCTTCCTCCTCACCGCCCCTCTTTCGTCCCACAGCTGGAGCCGGGCGGGCTCGCTCACGGCGCCGCGCACCTCCTCCGCGCCTCGACCTCGGCCGCCGTTCCCGCCGCCCTCGCTCCCAACGCCGCCGCTGCTGCTGCTGCTGCTGCAGGGAGCGCCGATGCTGCCCAGAGAGGGAGCTTGCGCGAGGTCGTCATGCTGACGACGCCCTCGGACGACGGGATGCCTTCGCCGACCGGCGACGGAGCTGCGGGCGGCCGTGCCGCCGCCGCCGCCGCGCCCGCTGCTGCAGAGGCGACACCGCCGCCTCGCGCCGCCACCCACCACCACCACCACCATCACCTTCAGCAGGTGGACCACCTCCAGCTCCAGGACCCTTTCTCCGCCTCCCACGCCGCGGCTGGCGCGAGCTCGGTCTCCCCGGCCTTGCTCGACGACTCGTCGGGCGGCGGCGGCGGCGGCGGTGGCGCAGCCGGCGGAGTGGGCTGCCGGCGAAGGGGGGCGAGCAGCGGCGGTGGCGCTGCCGGCACAAGCCGCGGCGGGACCTGCGACGGCGACGAAGAAGATGAAAACGGAGGCGGGGGGGACCGCGGCCTGACCACCGTGGCCCGCCAGGGAGGCGGCGGGGCCATGCTGGTCGACGAGGAAGGGAGGCCGACGAGCGCGGGGACGTTGCGGCGGCGGCGGCGGCGGCGGCGGCGGCTCGACGGCGGCGCCGAGAGCGACGGCGACGGCAACGGCGACGGCGGAGGAGCGGAGCTGTCTCCTCCGGACCGCCACCACCACCACCAATTCCAGCCCTCGTTCCCTTCGTCGCTGCAGCTGGCTTTGGACGGCGCTGCCGCCGCCCTAGCTCCCCGGGCCGAAGCGCAGCAGCAGCAGCAGCAAGGTTTCCCGACGGCTCCGGCGGCAGGGGCTGCCGCAGAGGAAGCAGCCGCGGCCGACGCCGCCGACGACGCCCTCCTGTCCCTGCTCGACAGCCATCACCACCACCGAGACGAGCACGAGCACGAGCACGACGCGGCCCGCGCCGCCGTCGCCTCTGCTGCCGTCGGCGTCGGCGCCGCTCCCGCTCCCGCGGCCGGCGTTGGCGTCGGCATCGGCGTCGGCGGCGGCACGGGCTCGACGACGCCAGAGTGGGCCCGGAGGCTGCCGATGGCGGCGGTCGAGGAGGAACTGACTTGCTCCCCCAAGAGGCAGCCCCTGGGAGACGCGACCAACCTGATGCTGCAGGAGGAGCACGCCGCCGCCGCAGCCGCTCTCGGCAAGGCGGCGGGAGGAGAAGAGTTGGCACCCGCCGGCGGCACTCAGACCTCCTTTTGAGAGAAAAAGCAGACGAGGAAATTTTTGAAAGAAGAAAGAGAGAGAGACCGAATAATAATCACGGAAAAAGAACTTGTTTCTTTTTTCTAACAATAATAAATAAAGGCTGCTTCACCGCTGTTGATGAAACGCGACGGAGGGGTAGAATTTTTGTGGAGGGGGAAGAGAGAGAGAGAGAGAGAGCGCAGAGAGAGAGAGAGCGCAGAGAGAGAGAGAGAGAGAGGTCGAGAGGTCGAGAGAGAGAGTGGTGGGAACTTGAAAACTTGCAAAAAGAAAAAAGTCGTTTTTCTTTCCTTTTTTTTTTAAAGCCGAGTCCGTTTTTTTTGCATGTTACAAACTGCAGTTGGGGGGGCCGGGGTAGCGCACCTCTCCCCGTCAAACTCCCTCGCCGTCTCTCCTCCCTCCCTCTCTCTCTTCGCGCAAGCCAGTTCATAAAAAAGGGTAGAAGAGCGTTTTCGCGCGTGCCTCTCCGAAGGCAGCGGCAGAAGCAGCAGCATGATGTATAATAGGTTGGTGTATTCTCTCTAAAGTGTGTTGTCGGTCCGTTTCGTCTCGTTTGGTCGGGGCTGAAAAGAAAAAAGAGGACCGGGAAGAAGAAAGCAGTTACGGCTCTCCAAAAAACCCCGCGCTCTCGTCTCCTCCACCTCTCGCTCTGTTTCTCTCAAGTTCTCTCTCTCTCTCCCCTCTTAATAGTGGTTGCGCTCGCTCCCCCTCTCGTATCTCACGTATGTCACCCCCCACCCCGCATTTGCCCCTCACGGAAGAAATAGTGGCCGGTGGTTTGAAGTAATTGGAAAAGAAGGAAAAAAAAACTTTTTGAAGGCGTGAAAATCTGAGGGTGGGTGAAAAAAAACCCAAACAAAAATGAAAAAAAAAAAGACCGTCCTCTTGTCTCAGACGATCACCATCCTCTTCTCTGCCCACTCGGGCCCCAGCTTGCCCTTGTGGCTCTCAAACATCTCGCACAGCGACGCGCAGAGCTTCGCGTGGACCGCGTCGACCTGCTCCTGCGTCGGCGCGTCGCACTGCACGACGTCGATCGGGTCGCCGACGACGGTGAGGATCTCCTGCTTGTGGGGCATCGGGAGGCCACGCCTGGCGTTTTGTGTGTGGAGAGGGAGAGAGGGGGGGGGGAGAAGGAGACGGGGGGAGAAGAAAGAGTGAGCTTCGGGGGAGAGAGAGAGAGAGAGAGAGAGAGAGAGAGAGAGAGAGAGAGAGAGAG
>Ga0315284_10011152_pt1 | contig 12816 bp, 26 predicted proteins | sample YL17G09_16_MG_FD_203696 | JGI IMG/M metagenome (GOLD analysis project Ga0315284, IMG submission 203696) | Sediment microbial communities from Yellowstone Lake, YNP, Wyoming, USA - YL17G09_16 | ecosystem: Environmental > Aquatic > Freshwater > Lake > Sediment | place: USA: Wyoming | collected... | reverse complement strand
GAGGTGGAATCGGCTCCGCAAATGAACCGGTTGGTCCAACAAAAGTGCCCGATGCGGGGCTAAATAAATTTATTGGAGGCAGTTTATATCCCAATTTAGAACATTCTTTTTCACAAATTAAATTGCTATTGTTTTTTGTTTTCATTTTTGTTAACTGCCAATAAAGAGTATCCGGCAATATCTTTCCAGGGATCTTCCCCAAGCGCTTCTTTACAAGTGGCAATTCTAAATAGCTTATCGATCACTCTAACAACAACCAAAGCATCGTCAAGCTTTTCAACCGGGATTCCGTTTGGATAAAGTATCTTTACGATGCCACCAGCTTTAGAAAAACTATCTCCATAGGCGGCCTGCTTTTCCTCTACCAATTCTCCAATTTCTTTGCCGATATCAGAGAAAGATTTCATCTAAAACATCCTCCGTTACAATATAAACTTCCGCATAAAGAACAATGTCCTTCGGAGCTATCATAAATCGTAAACTCTCCGGGATTAGAAATTTCTTTAGATTGTCTTGGTGAAATTCGCCTGCCTTGTTCGTCTAATAACGGGTTTCCAAAATCGTCAACGAGATAGCGATGACCATCTTCATCTTCTTGAATATTACTCCATTCATTGCTCATTTATTTCTCCCAAAACATTAAGCACATCGCAAACGTTCCTAAAATCAGCCCAACAGTTTGAGTGCGATTAATGTTTTCCGAAAAGATCACTAATCCTAAAAAAGTTGCCAGTATGGCCGATCCGACAGAGAACAGGTTCGCGCCCCTCATTAGTCCCGAACCTTTATAGAGCGCAATAAGCCAAAAAGAATTACAAACAACGTAAAAGAATAAAGCAATTAAAGCAAAATACCATGGTTTTCCTTTCGACCACAAAGTCGCAAAAATGTCTGCGATAGCTTCAAACGATAAAAGTCCCAATATGGCAAAATACCACGGCATTTTCACTTATCTTTCTTGCTGTTCTCTTCTCTTTGCTTCATAAAGTCGCCATACAAAGATTCAATACATTTACTGCAAAAATGGAATTCATCACTTTGATTATCATGAGGAGAGCCATATCCGAATTCAAAGGTGACTTTAACTTCGTAGGTGTTATAAATAAATTTATTGCCGCAGAAATCACAAATATAGGTTATCATTTATTTTCCTCGTCAAACGTTCAACACTTTCCCAACGAATTTTGCGAATTGTCCAATTATTTTCTTTTGCGAAAGACCAAGGCATATTCCATCGATCTTCAAAAATATCTAATGCCTTTTTTTTGGTTGGACAAGCGATATAAAGGTTATTTTTATTGTCGTTGTCGAGAAGAAAGATCCCCCACGAAAATCCACATAGCTTCTTCAAAGGCTTCATTTCTCTCCCTGCACTTTCTTTCTCCACTCCGGTCTTTCATACCTGGCGAAAACTATGTCAAATGCGTCATATTGATTCTCCGCGCATTCACAGCAGACCGTTTCATATTCTGAATCCCCCCAGCCACCCTTTTCCACTTTCCAAACAAATTCCTTTTTGATATGTGCCTTACACTTACAACACTGCCGCCAGAACCATTTCGGGAATATCCTTTTGACATCGTGTTGAACCCGCACTTCGTAATCATCTTTGCGCATTTTCACGTCCACAACCAATGACGAAGCTTAATCAATCTTTCAAGCATTTCGTCATCCTTTTTATCAAGATACTCTTCCATTTCTCCTGCCAAATCCCATGCTTCTTTATTGTCAAAAATCATTTGAGATTGTTCAGGATATTTTTCAGAGGGACATGGGATAAAGTGCCAATGACATTTGTCCCATTCCCATAAAGTTTCAACATGTTTTCTTTCTTCTGCTCGTCCGCTCTTCCACCACCAATAAAGCTTTTTAATTTCTTTTCCGGTATGTTTTCTTTCTTCTCCGGCTTCTTCGCTATCCCAATCAACAGAAAATCCAGCTTTCATACCCCATCCAATATCGTGAAAAACATTTTCTTTTTCAACAAAATCGATGAGCATATTGAAATTGGCATAAAGCATCTTTCCCGTAATATCACAATAGCCCCAACTATAGCCATTGTGAGGACTTCTGCAATCAACAAGATGATAGCGATTGATTGTATGAGTACGAAGCCAATAGATCGGCTCCCACGCTTTAAACTTACGCCAAACGCCCCAATAGAAGTTGTCCCAGGAGAGTTTCATTCAAAGGCCGCCCAAAGAAATAGTTGAGCTTTTTCTTCTTGTTGAATCTCTTTCATCTTTCCACACGACCAAAGAATCGCGAGAATAAAGAAAAAAAGAATGAATTTAAAAGCTTTCATTTACTTCGTCCTCTTGCGAGCAGCGCGCTTGGCAGACTCTGCCGTCAAATAAGGACCGTACAACCCCTTCCCAAGTAGGCATAGAACCCACTTGCGATTTTGATCGGGATGCCAGAAATTAAAAAACCCATCACGCGAAATCACTCCAACAGTTGGACAAGCGAAATTGTTCTCGTTAACCTTCTGCCAATTCTTCATTTGATTCTCCTTTTTTGTTTTTTTTGTTTTACTTCTCTTCTTCATATTCGTCACAATCTTTTGCCTCTTCTAACACTTTGTTTCGAATATCAATTTCGTTAATGTCGTATCCGTTGAGATTCCACCTTTCACATCCGGTAGAAAACCAGAAATAATCGTCGGCATAATAGGAGCGATTTCCTGAAGTAAAAATCCAATGCTTACAGAAAATGCAAAGTTTCATTTTTCACCTCGCTACAATTTAACAAGTATACCCATTTTTAGCTGGATTTCAAGTAATTGTTTCGTCGCTTCAAATAAATCTGAATTCATGTTATAAAATGCCAGCATAGAAGGGAACGGCGCTGGCATTGGTCGACCTTTTTTGTCGAGCATCGGTTTGCCGTCAATCTCAAAAATAATTCGCTTGTTAAAAAAGAAGATTCCCGAGGCACAAGGAAAAACAAAGTTTTGTAAGGCTTTTGTTTCGGTTCTTGCCGGAATAAAAAAACAAGAAAAAATATTTAATCTCAAAGACCAATCGTTTGCAGTCTTTTGTAAAAATGACCGCATTAAACGACCATAAGGCGGATTGCAAAAAACTCTTTCTCCCGACAGATCTTGAATTAAACCATTGGTCTGCTCTGTATAATATTTAACGCACTTATGATTGGTATCGGATGCCGCAAGATCCAAGGTAAAATGAAATAAATCATTTAACGTATTAAACAATATTTGAGGAGTCTCCCAGTTATTTTTATTGGAACTAAACATTGTTTTTTGAGTTGTCTTGTTCATCTATAATCCCTTGAATTTTTTCGTCGTGCATTCCCGATTCAACTTCAGCGTGGCAATTAGAACACAATAAAATACATTTGTCAAGTTCGGCTTTCATTCTTTCCCAACTTTTAGAGCCTAAATCTTTCCCAATTGAAAACAACTTTGTTGTCGGGCTTAAATGATGAAAAGTTAAAGCTCTTTTACAATTGTTATAGCCACAAATAATACATTTTCTTCCTTTATACTCTAATATTTTTTCTGTTAATCGAGATCTTTTTGATCGACAATAACAAGAACCACACATATATTTTTTACTAGGAGAGCCGTTTGGACGAGTAGGCTTGGCATACCCATAAGGCTTTCCACATTTCGGGCAAATAAAAGGTTTGTCTATAGTTTCACTTTGTACTTCCAAAGATTGCCTCCTGGTCCGACCGGGAGAGTTTGAATCTTCAACCTATCGATTATAGATCGATTGCTCTAACCAGTTGAGCTACGGTCGGTCATTGTTTCTACTTTATCTTATCTAAGTCGTCTGTCAAGAAAAGTTCGCTTTTATAATCACAAATAACAAATATGTCTGCAAGAACAAGTACAATTACAAGATTTATCTTTATTATATTCAGAAGTTTTATCACAATCCCGATGTCTTTTAATAAACTCTAAAGCTTTTTCCTGATACTGAGAATCACTAAATGGAATTTCAATTTTCTTGCCACAATAGAGACAAAAAACACCATAAGTTGCCGATGGCATTATTTAATTCCCTTTTTATCTAAAATAAAATCAACATATTTCGTAATTCGATTGTAATCAAAGGCGTGCCCCCGCTTATAAGCTTCCCAAGCAGGAGTCTTTGCTTGACTTCTAGATTTTCCATTCTCGATTCCAATTAACATTATTTCTTGTTGCAGCCATTGTGTTTTTCTATTCTCTATCTTTTCTTTCATTCCAAGCTCATCAAAACGTAGCGACTCTATCACATCTTTCATCCGAAGAAGTATAAAATTAATAATGTGATAAGAATCTGGGAAAATAATTCGTTCAACGGAAGAATGCGTCATATCTCTTTCATTCCATAAAACAACATTTTCTAAGGCACCTTGAACATGCCCTCTTAATATCCTGGCCAATCCACAAATATTCTCACAAACAATTGGATTCTCTTTGTGAGGCATTGTTGAACTACCAATTTGTCCCTCTTTAAATCCTTCCATAATTTCGCCAGTAGAATGAAGAAGCCTGATATCGGTGGCAATCTTTTCCAAAGAACTGCCGAGAAGAGATAAATAAAAAATAATCTCTGCAAAACGTTCTCTTGGAATAATTTGAGAGGTGGAATAAGAAGGCCAGATGCCTATATTCAAAAGAGCCTTTTTCTCAACCACAGGATGAACATGAATATAATTGCCAACCGCTCCAGATAATTTGCCAACAGAAGTAAAATTTAAAAGATTATTAAATTGAAGAAAAATATGCTGTAATTCAGTATAATAATTGGAAAATTTCAATCCAACGGTAGTGGGTTCAGCTATTACACCATGAGTTCTTCCAAGAATTAAAGTATTTTTATATTTTTGAATTATAATTGTTATTGTTTCTAATAGTTCTTGTAAATTATCGATTGTAAAAGTTAAAGATTCTTTATTTGCAACAACAAAAGCGGTATCTTTAATATCAGAAGATGTTAAACCGTGATGGATAAATCTGGCAAGTGGATATTTTTTGATTGAGATTTCATCTTCAAGGGCTAAAATAAATGCTCCAATGTCATGTTTTGTAACTTTTTCTTTTTTATGACAAAGTTCAACAAACTTATCAAGTTTTTTTGGATTTAAAGATAGCTGGACTAGTTTATCGTATACTTTTTTCATTCCTTTTGAATCAGATTGGGTTTGACCAAGAAAAGAAAAATAAGATCGTTCAATATTAAGCCAAACTTGATATTGATGTTTTTCTGACCAAACATAAGAGATGTCATCTATCTCATAGCGAGGAATCATTTAGCCTCCAAACATATTGTTAAGTTGTCTATTAACTCGAATAAATGTAGTAGATTTCGGAACATCCTTTAACCGTGGGGCTCCCAAATATGTCATCGCAGAGCGTAAGCCGCCGTTAATCTCATTTATCGTGTTTTCAACCGGACCACGATTTGGGATCGTAACACATTTACCTTCCGACGCTCGATAATTTGCTTTCCCGCCGTAATGTTTTTCCATCGCCTCAGACGAAGACATCCCATAAAATTTAGAACAATTGTCAATTTTACAATTGCACTCGTCGTGTCCCGCCAGCATTCCGCCTAGCATAACGAAATCCGCCCCTCCCCCGAACGCTTTTACAACGTCGCCCGGACAGACGCATCCCCCATCTCCGCAAATTAGGCCGCCACGGTTATGGGCTGCATCGGCAGTTTCAATAATAGCGGATAATTGTGGATAACCTACGCCTGTTATTTTACGGGTTTGACATACCGAACCAGGACCAATGCCAACCTTTACAATATCCGCCCCGCAATCGAGCAATTGATAGGTCATGTCTTTTGTTACCACGTTGCCAGCCATAATAATAGATTCTGGAAAGGTTCTGCGTACTTTTTTAACAAATTCTGCAAAGGATTTTAAATATCCGTTAGCCACGTCCAGGCAGATAAAAAATAAATCTTCTGGACCAATGCTTTTCCCATAAATTTCTTTTTTAAATTTCTTTAAAAAGTTTAATTCTCTTTCTGTTGCTCCGATCGTAAAAAATGTGTGCTTAAGATGCTCGTATTGCATTCCAAAGTCAACTAGTTCTTTTAAAGAATAAAACTTGTGCAAAGCGGTCATCCAGTCGTGTTTTTCTAGCGCACAAGCCATATCAAAGGTTGAAACAGTTGTCATGTTTGCCGAAATGATCGGAGTACAAGAAAATTTCTTTTGAGCGTGAAGTGATACAAATTCTCTCGTAATATTAACTTGAGAACGAGAAGAAAAAGAAGATCGTTTAGGTACAATTAAAACGTCTTGAAAATCAAGTTTTACATCGGGCTCTAATAGCATTATTTCTTCACCCCCAAAAGTTCTTTGTTCTCTTCGTATCTTTCTTTTTGTTCTTCTTGACCATCTTTTAGCATGTGATATTCGGCACTAACGCTTTTTAGCCATTTTCTCTGACCGGGAAGATTGTGATAGACTTCGTTCTTCTGAGAACGAATAACAATGCCCTCCCGAATATGGAGTCCTTTGCCAAGAACAGTTGGCCCAGAGGTTAGTTCGTGAATTTTATCAATAGAGTATGGGCCTTCATAAAGCTTGGGAGCCGCTGGGATTCCCAATAACTCCCCACACTTCTCGATATCGGCCCAGTCAAGCCATTTATCGTTAAGCTTGATATCAAATAGAACCGCTCGTGGACTCTTTTCCCCATACCAAAGCTTCTTGCAGCCATTTGGCACGTTCAAGCCATAAATCTCGCCAAAGACAATAACACGATCACCTTTGAAAATCTTTTTTAGCTTCGCTTCTAAGTCGTAAAATTTCGCCATAAGAGAATAAATAACAGTTCCACTATTTGGATCTTTGCGGGTATAATGCGACCCGACAATAAAACGGTCTCCCCAAAGACGAGTTAGAAATCGTTGGAGCAAACGGATATACCAGCGATTGGAATTGCTTTCAAACTTGCCGTTCCAAGCGGCTCTCCAGTTTGTACCGTCAGATTTTTCTGTAATGACGACGTTATCTTTGTCCGAAAACACATAAGGATAATTTTTAAAGTTCTCAATATCCGTATGATCTTGGAACCAGCTTGGCTCCGCAAATCCCAGACGAAGCTTCTGGAGAAGATATTTCTTCAACTTCTGCTTAAAAGTCTTTTGATAAACGTGGAATTCCTTGCCATCTTCCGGACGCTCATACCGCTTAACGCCAAGCTCCTCAGTAACGTCCTGGCCTTCCTTCCAATTAGACTTGGCAGGAATTAAAAGACCCTGCGACATTTCTCCGCGCAACTTGATAGTGCGAACACGATATTTGCGAGCAGCAAGAAATTCAAATTCCTTGACTGGCGGAACACGGGTTTCGATGGGGATGTAAGCGGCAAGAGTGACACCTTTAAATTCGTCGGTTCGGACAACACATTGCCAGCTTGTACTGTCAGGGGTTGCCAAAGAAAGCTTATCAGCATTTGGATGCGGCTTCAAAGTGAATTTGCGAACGTAAACAGAGTGGTCAGACATGATTTACCTCGACTCCAGAACTTGGTTGACATTTCTGCCATCTAGTCGGCGCCGCGCAGAGGCGTTCTGGTTGCCGACCTGCCCGGAGCCGGACTCCAACCGGCACGCCATTGCTGGCAGGAGATTTTGAGTCTCCCTTGTCTAGCGATTCCAACATCCAGGCAAACACAGTTCCTACTTATATCACTTCTTAGATTTCTTGTCAATTTTATTTCGTCTCTTGTGCGTTCTTTCTCTATGACAGTTGGCGCACACAAGATCGCATTTTTTAATTTCTATCAATAATTCCTTCATTGTAACGCCAGTCGGCACTCTTCCAAGATTAAACTTTTTTTCTTTTGCCTCACGATGATCGTAGTCCAGAATGTAATATCTGAACTTTCTTTTACAGTCTTTGCAACGTTTATTATCTTTTAATTTGTTTAGAAATCGTTTAATCTTGTTCTTACGATTTTCAGGATACAATAATTAATGATCGTCCTGTCTTAATTAGTGCGGTCGATAGGTTAGCAAGTTCTTTTACATTCGATATAGTTTTCTGAGCAGGCCAACTTTGTATGAAATTCTTTCATTTTACATCTCTGGAATTCTGCTCCGCAACGAGGTTCACAACGAGACTCTTGCCAGTCTTTTGTCTTTTGTTTTCTTTGTGTCTCGGCAGATTCTGCGCAAGAGGAAAGAAAATAAAGACAAATTGTAATTAGAACAAGAGAAGCTAAACCGGTAATTAAACTCTTCATACCAGCCCTTTAATCGACCACGGCTGATTCGGGCGCTTTTCAATCCACCACAGTTCAGGAGTTGGTTGAACACGAATCGTTCCAGGCTTCTTATCATAATTGTAAATTGTTTGACTCGCTTTTAGAGAATAAAGAAGCGCTTTACTTGGACGATTTCCGAGAGTAATCAAGAGAGAGGTTAAGTACCTAAAAGAGTTTTGAGAAACAATTGACATTTTATTTTAATCCTCCGTGAAATTGAAAGTGGTGCCCCGTGCAAGTGTCGATCTTGCGATCTCCTGGGTGAAGGCCAGGCGATTTACCGTTAATCTAACGGGGCAAAATTTGAAAAAGAGATGGGAATGGTCGGAACGTGCATCGGAGGTAATCAAACTCCGGAATCCGCTTGGTTGCAGATAAGTTTTATTTTTCACGTCGACCATTCTCAACCCTCTTTCAAACTATTAAAGTAAGTATATCAAATATAAATAAAAAAACAAGAAAAAAGATGCTATGGAAATTTATTTTTATTCATGTCAACCAATCTTAAACTGGAGTTGATCCAGTCACCTCTTTCAATGACTGTAAGCTGACAGGGGTAATAAGACAAGCACTCTCTGAGACACAGAAGGTTTGCAGAATCTTCCGCACAAACAAATTTTAAACATCCGTTAATACAAGTAAGGGAATAATCTGTAAGCATCGGAACAATAAGACCGGGGGCGCCATCTTTCGTGTCGGAGATAATCATGACAGCCCCAGGATATGCAAATCTCTCGTTTGTCGTCGGCAAGTTGGCTGGCAGGGAATCTAACGGTTTTAGCTTTGGGACAGATAAACAACTACAATTAGCGAAGAAAACAAAAAATAAATAGAATAAGTTTTTCATACATTGATTATATCAGATCTTTAACCTAAAGGACATTTCATTTCTTGCTCCAAAAAATTATACAACATTTCTCGATATTTATCTAGCGTTGATTCTCTGCTTACATATGGTAAATTTAATCCAAATCTTGACCAATTATCGGCATAGGCCGCGAACATAAGACATTCCCAGTATTTTTCTTTATCTCTTTTAGACATTGCGATAAAACAGAATGCTCTGGCCATAACTTTCCATCTAACTTGTTTTTGCATTTTACAAAAATCAAAAGCGTCTGCAACAATTGTTGAACAAAAACAGTCTAAGAGATCTTTATCAATATATCTCATTGCATCAAATAGAACTTCATCAACTGGAATATCGTGACGAAGAAGTAGTTCTTTGCCGACAAATGAGAAGTTCATTCATTAACTATACTTGTTCTGGAGGAGGAATAATCTCGGCACAGGTCGAAACCTCCGCCTTTTTCGCCTCTTCTTCGTTCTTTACCAGTTTAGGTGGTGACATTCTTTCCGGATACATCTTGCACCACGTTGTTTTACATTTGCCAACCTCATCTGGTCGGCTGTTTTTACAGGCGATGCAGGTAGAAAGAAAATCAATTTGATATACTTTTTGTTCTAGGAGCTTCGGATCTCCCTTGACTCGTTCTCTCTTGTGTAGATATAACGTCTGTTTCTCTGGCGTAATAAAGTTATTCGGACAGGTTTTATACGCTTGGCGCGATGCTTTACTCATTTTGTTACCTCCATAGTAGATTTTCAATATAAGCCAGGAGACCTTCCCTGGAAGTAGTATCGTGAATACCATATTTATTACAATCTTTATATTCCTTAGACTTTGTAAGGAGTTTAACGCATTCTTTAACCTTTTTTTCTAATAATTTAGACTTGTCTTGTCTTCCAACCTCATCTAGTAGCTCAAACGGGTTATCGTCGTCGTTTACAAAGTTCATTATTCTTCTCCTATGTCAAATGGCAGCTTTTTACATTCAAACCCGGCAGCGCCTTTATGACCTCCACCCCCATATTTACTGGCAATTGAACTAACATCGATTCCAGCCGTTACAGAATATAGCGACACTTTCCAATAGCTTTTCTTTCTCCAAAAGACAATTTGAAGATCATATTCTTTTTCTTTTAATACCTCGTCAAAAAAAGCTGACGATGTTCTCGGTCGGTTGACGCAAATGGCGCTGTGACCGTCAAGTTCCGATTCAAAACAAAATACTTTTGAATCTTCCGCGTTGACAACTTGCTCATATTGATAAATAATTACCCCATCTGCCAAAAGTTTGTAAAATAAATTATTTGTGGTGCCGCCTGGAGCCTTAACATCGGCATTTAAAAGCTTTTCCCAGAAATCTAAGTGTGTAAGCGGGTTTGTTTTATTTGCTCTCATCCCACATTGAAATGCGAAAGTATAATCTTTGTGCTGCAAATCCCAAACATCATATCTTCCTAACAATTTAACAGCTAGAGGCATTGTTTGATCTGGATTTACAACGTGCCATGTTAATTCACAAGCAGCCTGTCCAATCTGTCGAACTCCGGGAAGATTTGGGAATTCTGCTTTTTCAATAGAAGTTTTGTGGTGGTCAATCCACGTTACGTTATATGGACCAACTTTTTCTACCAATTCCCGCATTTTATCGGAAGGAAAAGAAAAATCTACAATCCAAATTTGCTCATTCGTCATTACGTCAGAAAAATCAGTAAGATCCCCATAGTTAGCCGGCATTAAAGTACAATTAGGATATTTAAGCTTAACGATGGCGGCGGAACACTCTCCGTCAAAATCAACTCGATGGTAATAGCATTTCATTGTTAATCCTTTAGAATTTGACGCTTCTTTTTATTCTTGTTCTCGTCTAAAGGAAGTTCGATTTGCACAGAATGCTTATAATATTGACAAGAACGATCGTTGTCCGTCACCTGATGTCTTTGACCAACTGGATTAACGCAGCATCTTCCACTATTGTTCCAATCACAATCTTTACAAGTTACCATCAATTTATATCCTTCCTTCCTTTGTTAATGTCAAAAATTATATCATCTTTTTTTCTCGCGTCAACATTTTTAATAGTTTTTGAGGTCCCACGTTTTCCTTTTACAGTTCGTTTACGATTAAAGTCCGATAAATCCACTTCTTTCAAAAGAAGAAAGGCAAGATTTAGTTCAACAGGGTCGCTTTCGCTGGTTCCCCAAAGAACTTGATAGACAAAATAGTCTTTTTTATCGTGATGGATCACCTCTCCCGCGCGAGGAAGAATATATAATTGATTAGAAGTTGTTGTAAATAGTACACGTTTTTCAAGATGAGGACTTTCATGCTTTGCCCACTCTTCGTCAGACAAATCTTTTGTAGCTTCGTAGCGTTCGATAGAATCTTCAAGAGGCGATGCGGAAGAATCAACTATAAGAGCAATGATTTTAATCATTATTTTCGTTATTCCCTTCGTAATAAGGACACTCTCCACAACCATGATTTGCAGTGCCTAAAAGACACTTATCTGGACGATCTACCGCGCAAACGCCTGGAGGTTCTTTTCTACATTTATTTTTATTTTCTTCTTTCTTGCGATCAATGTGTGGCCCGGCCTTACGCTTGTGAGCGTATTGAGAAACGGGATTGCGTGGTTTGCGAAGTTTCATTTTGATTTTGGCAACCTTTTAATTCTTTTCCCATGTCTCAATTCTGGTTTTATCATTCGCGTTAGGACACTTTCAGCAATCATAACATTGTAGTCTTCCTCGTAATTACCAATATACTCAGCAGCTAATTTAATTGCTCCTTCATAAGTATTCGATGCTGCAATTGCCCCGCCAATCGTCAAAGTGTTCCAATTTTTTGATTTTCCTCGTGGATTTCGGCAAAGAACGATAAAAAGATTTTTAATTTTCATTTTAGTCCCAAGTTATACGCCAAGTCTGGAAGAACGCTGATAATTTCATTCCAATCAACTCTACAAACATTTGGCAAAGTAACAACAGAGGAATTTGAATTCCAGGGCTGTGCCATTAAAAATGCAGTTTTCCCAGGCTGTTTGGTAACAAAATCTCTGATATTCTTATCATAATCGTCAATCATCGCATCGACCAGAATATGACCCTTTTTGCGACAAATAATAATATCATCCTCATTCGCATCAAAATATCGCTTAAGCCAGTCAGCGCGAAGCCATTGCCAATCTGGACACGTTCCCCAAGCAGCGGTCACATAAAGAACATTAAACCCAAAATATTTAATTTCAGCAATCGCGTCCTGAGCCCCTGGAATCAATGGCAAGTTTGCCCAGAAGTTCTTTTGTTTAAGTGCCGAATACATATATTGAACTTGCTCAGGAGAAAGAAACTTTTCAATTCGATATTCAATAATATCTTCTGTCTTTGGCGAAGGCTCCCCCATCATGCGAACCTTTTCGAGACAATGGCCAGTAAAATCCCCTAAAACGCCATCGCAATCAATGCCAATATAAATTTCTGGTTTTTCTTTCATTTTTTTCCTCAAAACCTTATTATATATCATAAATCCTCTTTGTCAAGAGAAAAATGTCTTGGCGCGGGTAGGTGGACTCAAACCACCGGCTCCGGGTTTAGAAGACCCGTGTTCTATTCAACTGAACTATACCCGCGCATGAAGACTCCGCCGGAGTCATTTGGAGCCTCAACAGGGTGTTCTTTTCCGTCTTTCTACAATACTTCTCAATGATTCTGGAACGTTAAGA
>Ga0315284_10011147_pt1 | contig 12818 bp, 17 predicted proteins | sample YL17G09_16_MG_FD_203696 | JGI IMG/M metagenome (GOLD analysis project Ga0315284, IMG submission 203696) | Sediment microbial communities from Yellowstone Lake, YNP, Wyoming, USA - YL17G09_16 | ecosystem: Environmental > Aquatic > Freshwater > Lake > Sediment | place: USA: Wyoming | collected... | reverse complement strand
AAATATGTTGTCCTCCTTCATAAAATTTTGAAGGTAGGATTTCAACACCAGACAAAATAATTGCATCTTCTGTTTGCGATAATGCTAAATCATGAAAATGCTTATTAAAACAATGACTAATTAAGGATTTAGTCGCATCCAAGATATCAGTTGTATCCATAATAAGAATAAGTTTATATCAACAATATCACTAAAAATTAAAGAGTATATTAAATAGTTATAATTTCAATTTTTTTTAATAATATACTATATTATGACACAACATATATATGTAAATGGACCAACAAATGTTGTCAGATTAGGTAATAAAGAAAGTAATAAGGTGATATATATTTTTTTTGATGTTCATAATGATCCAAATTACCAATCAAAATGTGAGGATATTAGAAGTCATGATATTGCAAGATTTTTAATTCAAACATTTGATGATTTGAAATTAAATTCCGATATAACATATGATTTTATGTTCGAAAGAAGTCCGATAAATCCAAATCATTATTCTCGGATAAAAGGTATGTATATAGATCAAATAGCATATTTGTTTAATAAAACTTTCAAAATAGATTTAGATAAAAATGTAGTTCAAAAATCAGATGAATTGCCAAATGTAAGACTACATTGGGTTGACGTGAGAAATTATGTTTTAAATTTTACAATAGACATGATATATAAAAATATACCACAAGCAATAAATAATTTACAATCTAACCCAAATATATTTAATGCAAATCAATTTAGTGATGTAATTAAAATTATAAATGCACAAATAGTTTTTTTATATAAGACTCTATATGAAACTAAAGATTTAAATAATCCAAAAATTACTAAAAGAATGTTTTCTATGGAAGAAAATATATTAGCAAATTATTCTTTAGCTGATTATGATGAAATAACAAAAAAAGTTATATATAAACTATTAAAGTCATATAAAAATAAAAATATTCAAGAAAAAATGTTATATATAATTAATAATGATTTACATGATATTTTTTCGGAATTTTTTAAATATATTGAAGAAATTTTAAAGAAATTGGAAGAATTAAAAATAAAGTTAGAAATAGTTGGAAATAATAATATAAATGATGTGTTAATGCCACGTAGAGATGGGACATTTAATTATGGTATGGATCCCAATGAAGTTGATGAATATCTCACTCTATTTAATAATATAAAAAAAAAATTATTTAATTTTATTATTGGTGGTATAGGTGCACTTATGATGGATTTATTTTTATTGAGAAGGTTTTTAGATAAAGATTATGTAACTAATACAATAACTTATACTGGAGCATTCCATTCAATAAATTATATAAGATTATTAGTAAAGTATTTTGATTTTGATATTACACATTGTTCATATATTAAAAATAATGATATTCAAAATGCTAAAACTAAAATTAAAAAAAGTAAAAAAATGGAAGAGTTACGAGAATTATTTTATACACTAGTTGAAATACAATGTTCGGATTTAGGAAAATTTCCCAAATTATTTGAGTAAATGTGTTTAAAAATTGTATATAATAATATTTTATTAAGATATACAATGGATTTCGAATTAGTATATTCAACTCAAAAAAGTAATGATAATGTTGATCAATTTAATAATTCTGTTTTACAACTTATAAACTTAAATAAAATTTATGAAGAATTAATAAATATCAATAATGAAGATTACAATATAATAATTATCGATTTGGATCATAATGAAGTTGATTTGGCATTTCCACATGGACTAAATATGAATAATGGTTTGCAATATATGTGTTATGCTGAAAAATTCCCTAATTTTACAAATACACATAGTTTTATTAGAAATGAATTCATAGCTAATGTTTTTGGAATTTGTTACAATGTGTTTCATAATCATGAATTATTAAATGTTAAAACTAATTCAAAAATGGAATTATTATTTGGACTCAAGAAATTGGGGGATTTGATTAGGCATTTTAAAATATTAAATGATTTTGAATCAGATTATGATTATCAAATTATGATAGGATATGGAGCACAATATGAAAATTTAGGAACATTCAATACAAAAATTACAAATAATGTTGTATTAAAAAATTATGTAAATATGTTAGGACAAATATCATTGTATCACACTATATGTGTAAAAATAATTGTTGATATTCAACATAAAGATGATTGGAAAACATTAAAAATGTTGACAGGTTATGTATATGTTGATACTAATACATATCAAACACTTGTTACATCGACAGAATTATACAATAAATAAATAAATAAAAATTATGCTGAAGCTTTTAGCATGTTCATATTGTGTTTATTTGTAACTTGGCGTAATGGAAATTTTCCATGATTATTAAATTTTGTTTTCCACCTACTATTCGCACAAGGAGCGCAAAATTGTAATGTTTTTAACTTGGAATCAATAACAATAATACCACATTTATTCGATGAGCAAGTTGGACATTTAGGGATATCCCAATGACAATCTCTACATAACAATTGTTTATGAATTGTGGGATTAACACAATTAGGATTAGCACAAATTTGTTGTACAACAGTATGAGTTTTACAACAATTTGAATTTTCCACAACTGCGTTAAAACAATTTGAATGATCACAAAGTTGTTGTGGTTTTGATTGTTCGAATATGTGATTATAACAAAAGTCATATATACACACAAATCCACCTAAAATTATGAGATGACGTTTGTTAGAGCAACCTACCGTATTACAAAGTTTCACTTTATTACAGCAACCAAAACAAAGAATACTATTACAATCTACATGACATTTCGAGCATTTAGTATTCATCATAAATTGTTGTTTCAATAAATAAAATTTTATAATGTACCTAATAATCAATCACTTTTTCAATTTTTTTATTTATATAATATATGTTTTTTAATATAGTTATATTGATCAGGTATTTCCATGAGTGCATGTCTAGCAAATTCAACTGGTAGATTTTCACAATATCGCATTGTTTTATAAAAATTAACAAATTGGAAATTATCAAAATCTCTATCTGGAATGTCATCATCCAATTTTTCCATCATGTCAAAATTTGCTCTCCCTACACCAACACAAACTATGCTTAATGGATATTTAGAAGCTCTCACAATAGCATCTATGGTTCTTTGTTTATCATTAATTTCACCATCAGCGATAATCAAAAGAATATGATAACTATTTGTCATTTGCACTATTTCAATTGCTTTGTTTATGATAGGTGCAAAACTGGTTGGTCCTGACATTTTTAGTTTTCCGCTAGCAATATCATTCACCATAAGTTTATACATGTCCAATACTTGAGCAAATGTGTGGCATGGACAATCAAAACCTGTTACAGAATCACGTAAGAAAGAAAATACTGATTTATCTTTTGTACTTTCATCACCGAATCCATATGCGGGAATTAATTTATCATCATCAAAATTTTCAAGGGTATGACCCATAAGTGTAATAACTTGTTCGTAAAGATTTGGTGATGGATATAAACTGTGCAAATTATCATTTGGATAATATCCAGGACCTCCATTTCCATTCCAACTATTAGATTTCGTAAAATCAATACCAACAATTAAATTAGATGATTCTAAACCAAAATTCCTTAATTCTTCCTCTAATTGTTCATATGTACTAAACCTATCTCTGATTACTTTATTATTTGTTTTTGATTTTTTATAATCATATTTAATATCATTTTTTATGTCTTCCTTTCCACATTTTATACCCATATTGACTTAATACTATATATCATAATTAAGCTATAAAGAATTGATATTTCAATTTTTTATCAAATAAAATTGAAATATTAATAGCATCAATACTTATTTTCTATATATTATAATAAAATGAGTCTACAAATTCCAGATATATTTTTGTTAATATGTAATGACATAAACAAAAATCTAATTAATTTAGAATTAATTTCACAATTTCATAAAAATATAATTAAAACACACCCATTTGTTAATACCATAATAAATATTAAAGATATCGATACATTAGATTACATTACACAAAATTATGAATTTGGAAATTTAAATTTACAATTGGATTATGATAATGTTAATATAAATGAACATATTGATAAAATATCAGATAAACATACATTAAATCTCACCAATTCAAATATAACTGATAATTATGTGATAAAATTAAATAAATGTCACACATTGATACTCGCTGGAACTAATATAACAGACAACTCAGCAATTAAACTTGGATATTGTCATACATTAGATTTATCAAAAACTGATATTACAGATATTAGTGCTGTAAAATTTAAAAAATGTTATAATTTAAATTTAAGTAAAACTAAAATAACAGACAATTGCATTCCAAAATTAAAAAGATGTCATACATTAAATTTATACAAAACCGAAGTATCTGATGTGAAATATTTAAAAAAATGTCATACAGTAATATTATCATATACTGATGTGTATGATATAAGTAAATTAAAAAATTGCCATACTGTAGATTTGTCTAGTACTGATGTAACAGATGACGTTGTTAAAAAATTAAAAAATTGTTATAATCTATATATTTCTTATACTCAAGTCACAGATTTAGGTATTGAAAATTTAAATTGCCATTTTTTGGATGCTAGAGATACTCATATAACAAAAAATTGTGTGGATGATTTAGTTAATACAAAAAATTTAAAACATTATGTTATTACACATAATAACGTACCGTTTGTTTTTATAAAATATTGAATTTACAAAAATTTGGTTAACAAATATGTTGTCAATTCCGGTTTTGCATCCAAATTTTTATCAGGTAATGGTATTACCTCTTTAGTATGGGCAATAATTCTGTAATAACTTGTAATAACTGTTCCACTAGTACACATTATATAAATTTCAGCACTTAAATTGAAAAATATTTGATTTGTATATAATATACCACCATATGATGTTACAATAACTCTAGCAAACATTAAATACATCGCTAAATCAAATATGCTCATTTCTTCTGGATTGATTATAACATATCCTCTTTTATGTAATGCAGCAAATAAATTTTCACATATAAATTGATCATATGATCTTAAAACTTGTGTATTTCTGCTATTTTTAATTATTATAACTTTTTTATTTTTAAATCTTGAAGGGTCAGGATATTTAGCAACTATTTTTGTTTTCAATTCATCTATTAAATATTGATGTTTTAAAATATTATGTAATTCCTGTTTTATGATATGAATTTTCCTAAATTGATAAACAGTATTAAAACTAATGAACATAAATTTTGTTTCTGGAACCAATAATTTTAATAAATTCAAATTATTTGGATATTTATGGGCATAATAATATATTACCACTTTAGGAATATTATGTTTTCTTATATATGGAATAGCATCTAATATTATCGATAGTTCATGGCCCGAATTTACACATGTATATGGATTCGCCAATAGAAAACATTCGGTATCTATATATGTTCTATTTTTTATTAAAGTATTTTTAATGTAATGATATGTATACACTATCCTATCGTAAATTTTATTATGATCATTTTGTACAGTCCATTTCGTACCTAAAGTATCCCAATTCTCCCAATAAAATGTATTACTATTAGTTATCACTCTATTATCATTTGATGTTAACGCTAATATTGAATGCCATTTATTTTCATAATAACCAGGGCTCGCTAAACCAATATAATCATAAATATCATTTGGACTGGTATAATGTAATGATGAATTATGCATAAATATATTACCATATCCAGAATTGAATTTAATAGTTGTATTTACTTTATTTATTAAATCATGATTTGGTACATATGCACTCATCACTTTAAAATATTCGGCACAATTTAATATTTCATTTATAAAAGCAGTTTTATCTTTTTTTATATGAGCATTGACATCTAAAATTGATGGTTTTCTTTTTAAATATGTCATAAATATTTCATTCAATTCATTTACGTTCATATATACTATAAAATTAAATTATATATTTTTTATTTACATTTTACATAAATAATATATTGCCAAGATATTTAGTAAAAATAAAACAAAAATAATCAAGTAAAAAAAATAATTTTTATTATTAGTTATTTTTTTTATTGGTTCATCTTTTTTATTTATAACATAATTATGTGCCAAAATCATAAGTTCATTTAGTGATTCATCTTGTAATGATGGAAATATTAATTTTAAAGGAGTATCCAAAAATTGTATTTCATCTTGTTCGTAACTAAATTTAAGTTGTGCATAATGATACAACAAGTTTATATCATCTTTAGTTAAGGTTGTTACATTAGCTAATTTCTTCAATTCATTATTTTTATTTACACTAAGATTCATTTCTAATTCTTTTGTAATATTTGTATTATTTTTTATTGTATACATTTTATTATTTTCATCATAAGTAACAGTCATCATAATATATAAGATAATGTAATATTTTAAAATCTATATATGGCAAAAATATGCGTCCATTCAATATATTTTTAATTATTATAAGATTGTAATAACATGTCATCCAACCAACACACAATAAATTTCTGTTCAACATGCGGATATGGATTCCCATTACCAAACTGTAATTTTTGCAATAATTGCGGGGCTCAACAGGTGAGATCTAGACAACAACAACCTAAACCAATGCAACAACAACAACAAATGCAACAACCAAGACAACAACAGCAAATGCAACAACCAAGACAACAACAGCAAATGCAACAACCAAGACAACAACAACAACAAATGCAACAGCAAATGCAACAACCAAGACAACAACAACAAATGCAACAACAACAACCAAGACAGGAACAACCAAAACAACCAAAAAAACAGAGACCATGTGGTCGATGTAAGAGTGAACCAAGGGCTGGAACTTATGCATGGTGTCAAACATGTTATGATAAAGAGACTATAGCAGTTGAAGGAGAAGCTAAGTGTAATTTATGTGTCAGAAAAGCATATATTAATAAAGAAACAGGTGAACCATCAGACTTATGTGTGAAACATTATAATGAATCAGTAAGATCACAAACCCAACAATAAATTCATATTTTTTATTTATTATTTTTAAATAATAAATTAATTATTATTATAGATGATAAGTTCTAAAACAGATATAAATAAATTTAACATAGATTATTCTGTATCAGATATTGTTAATAAAATGTTTCAAAATATACTTGATAAAAATATAAGTATTGAAGGAGATCAGTTTCAACAAATTATCGATACATTAATAATTTTCAAAAGTAAACATTTTAATAGATGTTGGATCGCTGAATATTTACCTTTTTGGTATAGCATATTGAAAAAAGAAATAGAAAATATTAAAGTTAAAAAAATAAAATATTTGCAAATTGGAGTATTTGAAGGGATGTCTCTATTGTACTTAACACAAATTTTATTATCTAATTTTGAAGTAGAAATAACTGTTATAGATGATTTTTCAACAGAACCATATTTTAAAACAGAAGAAACTTTTGATAATAATTTAAAAGATGTAAAAATCAGGAAAATAAAACAAGATTCACATACAGCTCTATTAGAATTGATAAATAATAAAGAAACATTTGATTTTATATATTGTTGTGGTTCCAGGAAACCATATATTGTATATGTCGATTTTGCATTATTAACAAAACTTATTACTGATAATACATATTTGTTGGTCGATGATTATTCTGCATTTTCATCATATTCTGGTGATATAGAACCAAATTTAGTAAAGGATATATTTATGAAATCATTTAAAAAATATCATAAAAATATTATTGTTGGTGAACAAAATTTATTAATATTCAAAGAAATAAAACAAGAAGAGTATAAGATAATTGAAAAAAAACCGGATTGTGTGAATCGTATAATTGATAATAAATTAGAGTATAATAAATATAAAAATAAATATAATTTTCTTAAAAAAAATTTAAAATAATATAGATTAAAATAATTATTTTATTTATTTTATAATTATTTTGTAACATATAATATATAATAATAATGAGCACTGACATTAACTGGACAAACGTGATAATTGAATTTATTGGAACATTCGTGTTTTTATCTATAATAATGAATGTTGCATTTAAGAAACATGGAGGTATTTTAATCCCTATTGCTATTGGTGTTGCTTTAATGGCATCAATTTGGATGTTCCGTGGTGATTGCCACTTAAACCCAGCTGTTTCATTTATGGGTTGGTGTAAGGGGGATACCCCAACTATGACTATGGCTGCATATATTCTTGCACAATTCGCTGGAGCCTTCGCTGCATTTGCTATTCATACTTATGTTGTTAAAGTTTAATTTTTTTATAATATTTATAATATAAATCCATTATATATAATGAATTTATGCAAATATTCAAATATGTTTGGTGAACCAAATACTGGTTTACATCAATATAGAATTTTTGATTTGGCTATAATTGATATAGTATTCACATTTATTGCAGCATATGTTTTATATTATTTTAATAGTAAAATAAATTATTTTGTGTATGCAATATGTCTATTTATACTTGGTATCGTAATGCATAGATTGTTTTGTGTTAAAACAACTGTTGATAAATTTTTATTTGGACAATAATAAAATTGAAACTTATATACAATATATACATATGTTTTATAATAATTAAATATAATGGATATATTAAAACAAGATAACACAGAAATTGAATTACAGAAAATAAAACGTAATAGTACTGATACTGTAATAAATATTAATAATTCACCAATAAATAATAATTTACAAAATTTAGTGATAGATATGGCTAATAATAATAATTGGAATGATCAAAATGAAACTACACTAAGAAATTGGAAAACGTCATTGGTTCAATCAATCTTTATATATCAATTTATTTTGGACAAAACACAAATAAGATTCAATAGAATTTTATTTTGTATTGAAATACTCGGGGGATTATCAAGTTTAATTTCAACCATATCAGCCACAATATTGGCTGTTAATAAAGGGTTAAATTCCCCAACAACATATAACACAACATCATTAACAACGAGTATTACAGTTAACAGTTCACCTATTGATTATATTGCATTAGCACTTACTATATGTGTAGCCATAATAAGTATAACAGTAACTGTGATAACAAGAATAATAAAAATTTATAAATGGGATACAACTATTGCAACTTATACTGCTTTTATAAGTAATATGGATAATATATATTCATCAATTTCTGTTGAATTAACAAAACCTAAATATTTGAGATCAGATGCAAATATGTTTATTAATAACATGGCTTTAACATATTCTGATTTAATTAAAAATAGCCCTAATATAGAAATAGAAGATCAAGAAGAGGCAGGAGCACAATATGGAAAATATATAAGTGGTAAAACTACAAATTTTAACATAACACAAAAATATGCATATAATGATAATAACATTTCGGTTATCTAAAGTGTTTTTTTATATTTTATAAATAATATATATGTTGACAAAAAGAATATTAATTGAATTGGAGCGTTTACAAAAAGAACATATAGATAATGTTAAAATAATACCAAAAAAAGATAATTTAAGATATATTGATATTGAATTAATTGGTCCTAATGATACACCCTATTGTGGAGGAATATTTAAATTAGAAATGTTTATTGGTGGAAAATACCCAATGGAACCTCCAAAATTAAGATTCCTGACAAAAATATATCATCCTAATATTGATAAATTAGGTAGAATATGTTTAGATATTTTGAAAGACAAATGGTCACCAGCATTACAAATAAGAACAATAATATTATCAATACTCATTTTAATGGGTACACCAAATTTAGATGACCCATTAGTTCCACAAATTGCAGATAATTGGATTAAAAATAAACATGATGCAGAACAAACCGCTTATGAATATACCAAACAATATGCTAAATAAATAAAAAATTGAAATCAAAACAATATATAACTAATAGATATATAATAATATATATAAAATGGAAAAATTCCCAGAAACATTTAATAGACAAGTATGTTATGAAGTTATGGAAAAATGTCAATCAGAATTAATAAAATCAGTAAGACAATCATTTTATGAAAATATACAGACATCTGTACGAGAATGTACACAATTAATTACATTGGAATTTCCAGATAAATTATGGCATGAACATAGAGTAACTTTAATAAAAGAACTCCTAGAAAGATTTGGAAAAATGCAAGTTAAAACATTTGGACTCCATCCTCTTACACAACTTATTAAAATAGGTACTGAAATACCATTGAATGTTAAATATGTTACAATTGAATTCATTAAAGAAACATAATTTTTTTATATTTTATTAACAATTATTTTTTAGAAAGGAATAAAAAAATTGAAATTTTAAATATATGTATATCATTTTTATATGATATACATATTTAATAATGGGTAATATACTAAATGTGTTTGAGAATGAAACATGTAATCCAGAATTACTAGAAATAATAAGTGAATTACAATTATCACAAGTGGAAATTGAAACAAAAACAAAAGAATCATCAGATAAATTAAATTCAATACGAACAGAAATTGATATGGAAATGTTAAAATCAGTACGACGAAATTTTAATAATAATATACAAACTACAATAATAAATGACGAAGAATCAGTTACATTAGAATTTCCATATGGAATGCATAATGAACATAAAATAATTGTAATAAAAGAACTTTTAGAAAGGTTCGGAAAAATGCAAGTTAAAACTGTTGGTACACAATCGCGAATACACCTTATTAAAAAAGATACAGAGATACCACAGAATATTAAATTTATTATCATAAAATTTGCAAAAGAAGATTGAAATTTGTATTCATTGCTAGGTCCTATACAATTTTTGTATAAAGTGACATTATTACTGATGCAACAAGGCTCTCCTCAAACTATTGCTGATTTCGATATTCACACATCTACACAATCATCATCTCAAACTCTTACTATTGCTGATTTTGATCCTCGCGCTGTTAAACAATCATTTACTGTTCAGTTACACGCCGATGATAGGACACACTTTGATACTCAAGTTGAATCCGATGAGCTTCAAAAGTTGATTGCAGGAAATTTAGTAATTCACAAGACAGAGAAATTTGGAAATTACAACTGGAAAATAGTTACTAATACACTCAGTAGAGAGTTGGATTATGAATTTTCCCATCCTTTCGTAACTTATGACGGATTGCTCGCGTTATTTTTTCAATACCGTGACAAAGTTGCTAGACTTGCTTGTTTTCCCTTCACAGATGAATTGTATGAATTTCTTCTTACGTGCAAAGATAATTCTTATAAAGAATATGCTGAATTGATTGAGGAATTTAAACATAAAAATTCGGGTTAATTATTTTGATTTATTATTAAACAAACCCATATATTTTCAATATTTTTTAATAAAAAAAAATTGAAAATCCAATTGCTTATCGAGCCCTATAAGTATAATATTGAGTGCCTTAAACAACCTCATCATTATATAATGATTAGCCCAATTTACACAAACGATATTAGTACATCTATTAAAATGATTAAAGACATATTCTCATCTATTAAAAATAATGAAACAAACGAACAATTATTAAATCCTGAAATTAATGGTATGTTATATGAATTAAATAAATGGAATTTTGGTAGAACACCTGAATTTCTTAATCGAAAGGATTATAAACCAACTGCAATATTTATGTTTGATAATATTAGTGAAATGTGGAAAGTTATTAATAATGTTTTTGTACTCGATGACTTTATAATGAAAAGTAATACTGTTAATGAAATATGGTTCTTTCGTTTTGGATATGTTCCAAATACGGATGAATTTCCAGTTAAATCAAAACCAACTGAAATTACTGTTAAATCCCCATCCAAAGGATTAGTGCTCTATTTTTTAATGGGATTATTTGGAGAAAATTTATTAAAAAAATCTGAAGATATGGAAAAAATTATTGGAACCCGTATTAAACCATCGAAATTTGGGGGAGACTTCAGATTATGGATAATAGATACAGATTTGGTTCAATCAATTTGTCATACTCTTCAAAATATGATAGGAGAATGGAATGAAAATTGCACCGTAAGTTCGAAAATCTTGAACTATTAATATTTTTTATTTACACTATAAATACTTTTTAATTGGTTTATATATTTAACAAATGTACTTCTATTTACACCATATGAATAGTATATTATTTTATCATAATTAATGCCAAAACTGGAAAAAAATTGAAATTTGAACAAGTTGAATACCCTGTTAATTACTAAAAAACATAAGATGGGGCAGTGTATTAGTGCTGATACAGATCAAGATTATATTAGTTCAACTAGTTCAAACGCACAACGACGATTAAAACATGGTTATATTTCCACAAACGCATTCGTGATAATACAATTGAACAATGGCATATGTATCAGGAAAAATATTTAATGATTATTAATATATGTAACAATTGTTTTTCTACTTAAACCCTACAATCAGTACGTTATTTTATCATAATTGATGCCAAACTGTTAAAAAAATTAAAATTTAAACATATTCAATACTCATATTAATTATCCAGTCCATATTTTAATCTTAATTTATCTAAAATATATTGTATTAATTTTTTATTATTTTCATTTATCATGTCACTATTATTTGAAACAAATGATAATATATCATTATCGTTAGTAAAATTAAGTACTAAATTTGGTTCAATATCAGGGTGGCATTGCAAACCATATATATTTTTACCTTTAATTTTAAATATATATGGCATAAAATTAAAATAATCAATAACTTCTATCATATCATTTGGTATAATATATTCTTGATGACATCTAAAAATATTATCAAATTCTAATATTTTTATATAACCACAATTTAATTCATCTAGTGTCTTAAT
>Ga0315284_10011145_pt1 | contig 12819 bp, 10 predicted proteins | sample YL17G09_16_MG_FD_203696 | JGI IMG/M metagenome (GOLD analysis project Ga0315284, IMG submission 203696) | Sediment microbial communities from Yellowstone Lake, YNP, Wyoming, USA - YL17G09_16 | ecosystem: Environmental > Aquatic > Freshwater > Lake > Sediment | place: USA: Wyoming | collected... | reverse complement strand
CTTCTAAAAAATACCCAGGGCCACATCTGTGCCGTGCTCGTGACGACCCTGGTCCTCGAGGGATGGTCCTCGAGGCTCGACCCCTCCCACTCGCCGATCGCGCAGGTCGAGGCGCTGCTGGCCCCGGAGAAGAACACCGCGTTCGGGAGGATGGTGACGAGGTGGGACCGGGCGAGGGAGAGCATGGACCCGCGCTGCGATGTTTGGTGAGGAGGAGGAGGAGGGGGGGGGGGGAGAGGAGGGAAGGGAAAGGACGGGGAGGCGGAGGACGGGAGGCTCGACAGAGGGATTTCGTTTTCTCCTCTCGTGCTCTCTCTCTCTTCCCCCCATGGACCAACGAATTGACATTTTAGAGGAGAAACTCACAACCACTTGTAGAACAAACACAGAGAAAGAAATGCGGAAACCGGTTTTAAAGACAAAGTGGAGAGGAGGACGCGCTGGCGGGAAAGAAGGAGAAACGAGAGAGAGACTTACGAAAGAACGAGGAGGTCGAGGTCGAAGAACGCCAAAGCGCCTGTTGCGCCGGCTCTCTTTGCTCTCCTTCACTTTCTCCTTTTTTTCCTTTTCTCAAAACCACACCCCGCGATCGCAGCCATGTCGCTCCTCTCCAGCGCCCTTTACAAGGAGGCAGGCCTCTCCGGCCTCTTCCGCGCCCAGGCCAGCTCGGGCTCCTGCAGGTGAGTGTTGTGGCGAGTTGTGCTCCCGCTTTCTTGTTGGAATGATCGAGGTGCTTTTTTTTATTGTTGCTCCTCCGCCGCCGCCGCGCGTCGATCGAAGGGGGAGCGGCGAGAGCTTGGCGGCTGCCATTCTCGCTTGCTCTTTCTGCCCTCTCTCCTTGCTTCTTTGCCCTTATGAACCCCTCCTGCGCCGCTCTCTGCGTCTGTTTGAGCCCTCGGACGAGCTGGAAGCAAAAAAAAGCGAGAACCGAGGCGGAGGCTGGGCACGTGGTGGAATCGAAAAACGGAGAGCACTTTTTTTTTGCTTCCCTCTTTCGCTTTCGCCCCAGGGAGAGAACGAATGCCTCTATTTCTTCCTTCAGCCGCCACAGGGCACGCAGGCGCCGCGGCGGATGCCAAGCTCGTTCCAACCCCTTGCGGACCCAGATGAGGTGCATGAGCTGGCTCTCAGTCGAAAAAGCGAAGCGTTAGGCCACTGGACGACCAGCGGCGGCGCCGCAAAGGGTCGAAGAGAAGGAGGCAAAAGCGGCGGCCGGCGGTCGCGGTCCGCCCTCGACTCTTTTTTTCGTGCCGCTGGTTCGGCTCACCCTAATTGGAATCTCAAACTCCAACCCAACAACCAAACAAACAGGCCCGTCGCCTACGCCCCTGCCGAGAAGGAGAGGTCCGCCAACGCTAACGCCATCAAGTTCGCCGCCGATCTGTTGGCCGGAGGTGTCGCCGGCGGTATCTCCAAGACCGGTGCGTTTTCGAATGAAGATAGTTGATCGATGGAGAAAGAAGAACAGGAGAAGGCTAACGGTTTTTTCTTTCTTCTTCTTCTTCGACCTCCTCCTCTTCCACTCTCCTCTCTCTTTCGCTCGAGAAAGAGAGAGAGCACGGCTGGGCCGCTGTCATCTTCCCGCCGCGTTCTCTTGCTCTGCCCTGCTCCCGTCTCGTCGCGAAAAGCTCGACTCCTGACGCGCCTGTCGTTCTTTTTGTTTGCTCACCTCGACCCCTTTTTCTCTTCTTAAAAAAAAAAAACGTTCTCCAGCCGTCGCCCCCATCGAGCGCGTCAAGCTCCTGCTCCAGACCCAGGACTCCAACCCGAAAATCAAGTCCGGCGAGATCCCGCGCTACACTGGCATCGGCAACTGGTGCGTTTAGGATGAAGAAGAGGATGATGCTCTTTTATTGAGAAAAGAGGAGCTGAAGTTTTCTGCTCCCGCTGTTTCCTCGCTCCGCTCAAAGGTGCGTCGACGAACAGAGGGAAAAAACTCACCCTCTCTCTCCCCCTGCCCCCCCCGAAAAACACCAACAGCTTCACCCGCGTCGCCGCCGAGCAGGGCGTCGCGTCCTTCTGGCGCGGCAACCTCGCCAACGTCGTCCGGTACTTCCCGACCCAGGCCTTCAACTTCGCGTTCAAGGACACGATCAAGAACATGTTCCCGCGCTACAACCCGCACACCGACTTCTGGCGCTTCTTCGCGACCAACATGGCCTCAGGCGGGCTGGCCGGCGCCGGGTCGCTGCTGATCGTGTACCCGCTCGACTTTGCTCGCACGCGCCTCGCCGCCGACCTCGGCGCGACGACCAAGACGCGCGAGTTCACCGGCCTGATCGACTGCCTGTCCAAGGTCGTCAAGCGCGGCGGCCCCATGGCGCTCTACCAGGGCTTTGGCGTCTCCGTCCAGGGAATCATCGTGTACCGCGGGGCCTACTTTGGGCTCTACGACACGGCCAAGGGCGTGCTGTTCAAGGACGAGAAGACGGCCAACATCTTTGCCAAATGGGCCGTCGCGCAGACGGTCACGGCCGCCGCCGGTGAGTTTTTTTTTCTTTTTCGCGTCTTTCCTTCGAGCGGAGCGGCAGTGGAGAGAAGAAGCCTTCCTCTCTCCTTCGAGTGGAGCGGCAGCGGACGGAAGTCGCCTTCTCTTGTCTTTCATTTGCGCGCTTGCTTCTAAAATATCCTTGCTCACGTTCTTTTTCTCTCCTTCTTACTTCTCTCCCATCCAACCTCCTCCTCCTCCAGGTATCGCCTCCTACCCCTTCGACACCGTCCGCCGCCGCCTGATGATGCAGTCGGGCTCGTCCGACCGCGTCTACACCTCGACCGTCGACTGCTGGTCCAAGATCATGAAGACCGAGGGCCCCAAGGCCTTCTTCAAGGGCGCGCTGTCCAACGTGCTCCGCGGCGCCGGCGGCGCGCTGGTGCTGGTGATGTACGACGAGATCAAGAAGGTCATCGACGAGAAGCTCTAGACGGTTGTTGTTTCTTCTTTTAGATTTAGATTTAGAGGAGGCAGACTCGATGACGACGTCGAGAGCAGAAAAGAGGAAAGATCCATGATTCATTTTTTATAGAGAGGGAAGAGAGAGAGAAAAAGAGAGAAAAAATCAAAGAAAGGCTACAAGGCTACAAGGCTCTACCACTCCAACGCTTGAACGCTTGAATGCTAGAAGGCGTAAACGGGACGCGCGCGGTGCCGCTGATGCTCGCTCGCGCGCGACGAAGAAAGAGAGAAAGAGAGATTCGTTTGCAAACAGAGGAGACCCGAAAATCTTTTTCCTTTTTCTGTGTTCTCTTTCTTGTGTCTCTGCCTTAAACTGTCTCTGTCCCCACCTTCTCGTCGTTAAAACACGTGCAAGGAGAAGGAAAGGACCTACAAATAATATTAAATCAGTCGAATTCGGACTCGAGAGGGGATGGAAAAGGAAGGAGGAGAGCAAGCGAGAACGAACGCTTTCCTCTTTATTTTTTGAAACGAAACTAGAAAGGGAAAAAACAAAATAACAAGAAATCGCGCATTCTCCCCCCCTCGCTACGCTCACGATTCCCTCTCTCGCGTCCAAACGCGAAAAGAAGAAGAGAAAACAAAGGGAGCAGAAAGTCGAGAAAAAAGAAAAGAGTCAGCATAAAAGCCGCCTCTCTCCCCCCCCCCCCCTCTCCCTCTCATTTTCTCCCTCTCCCTCTCTACAGCCCAGCGAGCCCAGCAGCCGATGTCGCCGGCGCCGCCTTCTTCGCAGCATCAGCGGCGGCGGCCGTGTCGTCGTCGTCGAGCGCCACGGGCCACCACTCCAGCTGCAGCGTGATGTCCCCCTTCTGCGTCTCCTGCAGCGCCCACTCGTCCTTGATGCGCCGGTTGCGCGCGATCTCGTCGACGCGCAGGCGGAGCACGCCGATCTTCTCGGTCATGGAGCGCTTGACGGAGAAGCCCTTGACAGCGGTGACGACCTGTTTTATTGATATGTTTCGGGAAGAAAAAAAAGAGTGAGAAAGAAGAAGAAGAAGAAGAAGAAGAAGAAGAAGAAGAAGAAGAAGAAGAAGAAGAAGAAGAAGACGAAGACTAGACCTCTCTCGCCCTCTTACTCTCCCTCTCGCTCTCTCTCTGTCTCTCGATCGCCCTCTCTCCCTTGAGGAAAAAAAAACAAGCAACGTACCGACTCCAGCATCCCCTTCTTGTCCCAGACCGTCACCGTCAGCAGGCTCGTCGCGCTGATGTTGACGAAGTCGAACTTCTCGCCCCACTTGGGGTTGGGCTCGTTGTTCCAGGTCGCCGACCACTGCTTCTTGACCTCGGCGGTCGCCGGGTCGAAGAGGCTCAGCTCCACGAAGGGGTCGACCTGCCCGTCGGCGGTGAGGTTGCGGGCCTGGACGAGCGTGAGGGTGAGGATGCCCTTGAGGTCCTCGGTGATGGGGCCTGGAGAGTTGAGGTTTGGGTGGCGTGGGATTTGGTGGTGTGGGGAAAAGATTCGAGAGAGAGGAGTTAAGTTTTTTTCGATTTTCGACCTCCCCCCCCCCCTTTCTCTTTCTCTCTCTCTCTCTCGGCGAAAAAACAAAACCTCAAAACTTAAAAAATAAAACGCACCTTCCGTGATCGTCGCCGGAATAACCTCCTCGGCCTTCTTCTTCGCGGCCAGCGCTTGCACCTCGGCGACGCGCTTCGCCTCGGCCTTGGCCACGGCCAGCGCGCCCGCGGCGTCGGCGGCGTCCTCGGCGGCCTCGACTGCCTCGGCGACTTCTTCCTTGACGTCGGCCATCGAGACGGGCCCGGCGTCCGAGGGCCTGGGAGCCTCGCCGGCCTCCTTGATCCCCGAAACATCGACGCCTGCCTTGCGAGCAGTAGAAAGGGCACGGTCGAGCGCCTTGTTGGCGTCGGCCAGATCCGCCCTGTCCCTCTTCGACTCGGCGACGACGCCGCCGATCGCCTCGGACGCCTCGCCCAGCTCCCTCCTCGCGCCCTCGACCGCGGCGTCGCTCGCAGCCTTCCTCGCCGCGGCCGCGGCGTCCTTGGCGCGCTGCAGCCTGGCCAGCTGGCTCGGGTCAACCTTGAACGGCAGGTAGCGCGCCGTCATGTGCACCAGGCCGACCTCGGGGCGGGGGGCCTTGCCGCGCATCCTGCGGACCTTGTCTTTGAGCCGGACGCGGTTCTTCGTGCCGGACGCGGCGGGCGACCGCGAGGGCGGGGGCGCTGCTCCGGCGCCAGAGACGGCGCCGCCGCCGTCGGCGGCGTCGTACTCGAACTGCCCCGCGGCAGGGTCCCTCCCGCCCTCCTCGCCCTCTGCCAGCGGCTTCGAGAAAGGAAGCACCAGCGCGACGTCCGTGCCCGGGTTGGCGAAGAATTCGCTCGTCAGCAGCGGGATCGACAGCTCGCCGATCAGCTTGTCGTTGTACCCTCCGCAGTCGTCGAACAGAGAGACGTTGAGGCTCTGCGAGTCCGGGTCGTCGACGATCGCCGCAATCGTCTCGTCAAAGACCGGAGTGTTGCAGTTGTAGACGGTCCGCGTGCGCGTGACGCGCCCCTTGCGGCACTGCACCTCGACGTAAGGGTCGACCTTGGACAGCAGGCTGCCGCCGTCGGTGATCTTCTCGACGCGCTCGATGCGCACCTCGACCATCCCCAAGGGAGGCGGGGGGACCCCCCCCCCCGGCATCAGGTCGACGGCGAACTTGTTCGGGTAGAGGAGCATGTCCCCGACGACCCTGGCGACGACGGCGTCGACGAGCGGCTTGACCCCGGGCAGGCGCATGACGTCGACGCGGTTCACCAGGCGCAGACTGAGGTCGTAGTGCGGCAGCTCGAGCAGCGAGACCTCCGCGCCGCCCAGGCAGGGGAGCTCCTCGACGAGCGGCCTGAGCGAGATGCGGGCCACGGCGCGGACCTGCACGTCCCCGACCTCGAGCGGGACGTGGACGACGAACGGACCGAATTTCAGCCTGACGCCGACGCGGACCCGGAGGGCGGAGCCCCACTGCAGCGGGGCCTCGAACACGCACGAGTCGTCCTTGGTGTGGTAGGCCTTGATCCCCCCGATCGCGAGCGGGTGCCTCCCCAGGCTCAGCCTCTCGATGTCGATCGACTGCAGCAGACCAGCGGGAACCTTGGAGCAGACGTCCCTGAAAATGGGCACCGTCGCGTCGACGGCGATCTTTCCGATCGCGGCATTGTAGTAGGGCCACAGAGTCCGAATGATCGAGTTGACAAAGAGCACGCGGTCGTAGTCGGGCCATTTCGTCCAGGGGGGAGCGAAGTCGAGGAACTTGCGGGACGAGGCCGGGACAGGCTTTCCGGCGAGGTTGGGGACCGGCACGTCGTCGTCGAGGTCGGCGGTGATGTCGAGGCGTGAGACGTCCGGGCGGCGGGAGAAGGGGCTGAGGACGTGGTTGGTGACCTGTTTCGGTCGAAAGAGAGGGCGTTTGGGGAGTTTTTTTTTTTTGCGTCGAAGGGGGCGTTGTCGGCGCGAGGGTGTGTGCGTGTGAGAGAGATGGGGAGCGAGAGAGGGAGAGGTCGAGAGGTTGCAGAAAAGAAGAGGAAGAGTGAAAGGTAAGGGAAGCGGATGTTTCGGTCGGCCCGCAAGGTTTTTGCCGTAAAAACCTCTTCCCGCCGGTTGGATGCGAGATCGAACGGCGGGCAATAACTCTCTATTGAGAGCTTGGATATACCAGCCCTCTCGCCTTGATCATTAAAAACATCGAGGCATATCTCCTGGGGCTGAAATCGAGCGGTATGTGTCTCCGATCGCGACTCGAAAGTGATCGAATTCATGAAAGCTAGATGGACGTCCGACGAATGGATTCGACGGATGTTCCGCCCCCTATTAAAAACGACGCACCACCGCGCTTATCGCCAGTCCGATGGCCAGATACACGAGCGTGACAAGGAACATCGCGCCGAAGGGGGGGAGAGAAAAACTCTCGAGCCCTGGCTCTATGAGAAAAGAACGAACGAAAGATGTGAGAAACGGAGTGTGAAAGCAGGGGCACCGTCACAAACTCCGTTTTGTGACGGTGCCCCTGCTTCTTCTTTTTTTCTTTTCCTCTCTCCCCCTCTCTCTCCCCCTCTCTCTCCGAAGGTAGAAAACAAAGCGCGCGATTACACAAAGAAAAACGGAAAGAGAAGAAGAGAAACCTCTCCCTCTCTCAGATTTCCATAGAACTAAACAGCGCGCCTGCTCCCTCTTTCCTCAAATCATAAGAAGAACGAAAGGGAACGCGAGACAAATCATTCCTTCTTTCTTCTTCTTCTTCCCCCCCCCCATCAAAAATCCGATCAGTAAAACTCCGGCTCGGGCGCGTCGTCCCCGCCGCGGCGGCCCCCGCCGGCCACGGCCGGCTTCGCCAGCAGGTCGGTGAACTCCTGCAGCGGCGGCTTGGTGAACCTCGTCTTGGGCCACAGGTCCGGGGACAGGAAGCCGTAGGTCGCCGCCAGCGCGGCGTAGGTCGCCTTGACGAAGTTGCCGAGCGTCTTGGTCGAGCCGCGCGAGCAGGTGTAGCAGTCCTCGATGCCGGCCATCTGCAGCACCTTCTTCGGCGTGCGCGCCGCGACGATGCCCGCGCCGCGCGGCGCGGGGATCAGGCGCACGGTGACGGAGCCGCACTTGCCCGTAACCTTGGTCGGCACGGTGTGCACGCGGCCGATCTTGTTCCCCCAGTAGCCGCGGCGGACGGGCACCACCGCCATCTTGGCGGTGATGATCGCGCCGCGGATGGCGGTCGCGACCTCCTTCGCGCACTTGACGCCGAGGCCGACGTGCCCGTTGGAGTCGCCGACGCACACGAAGGCCTTGAAGCGCGTGCGCTGGCCGGCGCGCGTCTGCTTCTGGACCGGCATGATCTTCATGACCTCGTCCTTGAGGGCGGGCCCCAGGAAGTTTTCGACGATCTGGTACTCCTTGACGGGCATGGAGAAGAGGTAGATCTGCTCGAGGGACTTGATCTTGCCCTGGTGTTTTGGTCGTGGGTGGGTTGGGGGGAGACAGGAGGGAGAAAAGGAAAGAGGGAGGAGGGGTGAGCCAACGGGGGAAGAAAAGGAGACGATCGAAAGCCGTCGATTCGTTGTTTGTTTCTCCAGCGGCGCGGCGCGGACGCGACGAGGAAACGCTGCGTTCTCTCCCCCGAGAAGGACGCATATGCCTCCCTAGAGCACGCCGGAGTAAACGAAGTTTGCGAAAGGGGACGACAACGTGCAGGAAGAAGAGCGTGCTCAAAGGAGAAGTTGCAGCCGCCGCATCCGGCCCCCGCTCGCGATCGCAGGCGCGATCAGTCTCCCTCCCCCCTTCTCTCTCTCGCGCGCGCTCCCGCTATCATGCTCCCCTCTTCTCTTCAAGCCACTCCTTTTCTCTCTTACCTGCTGCACAAGGCGACCGAGCTTGGTCAGCGGGGTCCAGCGCTCCTCCTCGTCGCGCTTCCCGCGGCCCCTGCCCCTGCCATCGCCGCGGCGGTCACCGCGACCTCCCTCGCCGCGGCCGCGGCCGCCCTCGCCCCTTCCCCTTCCGCCGAAACCGCGCTCGAAGCCGCCGCGGTCACCCATGCCGGATGTCGTTTGGTGTTTTCTGTTTCAGGAGAGTGCGGTTTTTGATCGTTGATTGAAGGAGAGAAAGCGTGTGAGCGAGAGAGAGAAAGGTGATGGAAAGAGAGAGCGAGAGCAAGTCGACGGCTGCTGCTCTCGATGATCCCTTCACTGAGACGTCGCCGCCTCCTCTTCTCGCGCCAGTTGGCAATCTTGCTCCGCAGGAGAAAGGGAGACGAAGATGCAAATTACGAACCTGCTAAGAAAGAGATAAGTTTGCTGAGAGGGAGCCAGAGAAGAACGCTGGCTGCTTATGCTTGCAAAGGAAAGTGGAGCAGAGCAGGCAATCAAGGAGGAAAAAAAGAAGAAGAAAAAAAACTCGACTCTTGACACTCTCGCTCTCTTTCTCTTCCGGCAGTAGGTCTCTCTCTCTCTCTCTCTCTCTCTCTCTCTCTCTCTCTCTCTCCTCGTGAGAGCTCTCTGCTCCTGAGACGTGTTTGGGACCTGTCCTGAGAACGTCTGCAAGACGCTGCGGCGGCGGTATCTCAGCTTCGAAGTCAGCTTCGAAGCTGCCCGAACGAGAGAGAGGGCCTGACCGGTTTTACTAGGAGAATTTTAGATCAACTAAAGCCTCAATCAATGCGAAGGCGAGCTCTCGCGGTCTCCTCGGCGCTGCTGAGGCGCCGCTGGATAGCCGCTGGCTCCGAGAGCAGCAGCATCTCGCATCTGACAGCGACGGCGAGGAACTCGCTGGTCGCGTCGACGAGCGGCAGGACGACGGCGGAATCGAGCGAGCTCGACGACGGGCGTCGACCAGCGCCGTGTTTCGCGACAAGCTCATCATCTTTTCCCTCCTCTTCCGCGTCAAAGGCGCGCTCGATCCACTTTTCGGCGCCACAAGAGCAGGGAGCGCTTCCAGAGGTACGTTGATCTGGGAACTTTCGGGCTGCAAGGGGTCGAGAGAGAGTGTGATTTGCTCGATCAAGGGCAAATATCGTTCGATCGATGATAGACAGCACCCTTGCTCAAACCTTGTCCTCTTTCTCTCTCCTCCTTTCTCTTGTCCCTCCCGAAAACAGTCCGCCCCGCGCCCCGAGGAGCGGGTCGACAGCTCTGTATCCTCCTCACCTTCAGCTTCAGCATCAGAATCAGCATCAGCATCAGCGACACCAACAGCAGCAGCGGTAGCCCTCGACCCCGCCGCGGCCGCGGCTGCCGCGGCCGACCCCTTCTCGCTCGTCGCCCCGGAGGTCGAGGCGCTCTCGCAGCGCCTGCGCGAGTGCGTCGTCGCCACCGCCGTGCCAGTGCTCTCGACCGCCGCCGAGTATTTCTTCAGGGCGGGGGCCTCGGGGAAGAGGCTCAGGCCGACGCTCGTGCTGCTGATGGCAGGGGCGACGGCCCCCGCGGCCGGGCACGCTGCTGCTCCTCCCGTTGTCCCCGACCCGGCCTCGGCCCCCTCGTACGACACCGCCGCCGCCGACGACTTCCCCGCGCGCCCGGCCAACCCCCCGTTCTTCCCGGCCCCGACGCCCCACGACGCCCACGTCGACTCCCGCCCGCCCTCCTCCCCTCCGCCGACCCCTCGCCGCGCAGCGCAGCGCCTCGCAGAGATCGCGGAGCTCATCCACGTCGCCTCGCTGCTGCACGACGACGTGATCGACGACGCGGCGCTGCGGCGCGGGCTCGCGGCCGTCAACGCCCTGCTGGGGAACAAGGTCTCGGTGCTGGCCGGCGACTTCCTGCTGGCGCGCGCCTCCGTGTCGCTGGCGTCCATCAGGGACCACGGCGTCACGCTGCTGATGTCCCGGGTGATCGAGGACCTGGTCGCCGGCGAGGTGGCGCAGATGAGCGCGCGCGGGGACGAGCTCGTGTCGCTCGAGGCCTACGAGCGGCGGTGCTTCCTGAAGACGGCCTCGCTCATGTCGCGCTCGGCGCAGGCCGCGGCGCTGCTGTCCGGCGCCGACGAGCGCGCGGCCGGGCTCGCGGCGCGGTACGGCGAGAGCCTCGGGCTGGCGTTCCAGGTCACGGACGACGCCCTGGACTACGAGCCGAGCTCGAGCGCTCTCAGCTTGGGAAAACCCGCGGCCGCCGACGCGGGCGCCGGGGTCGTGACCGCCCCGGCGCTGCTGGCCATGCAGGGGATGGCCGCGGCCCCTTCTTCTTCCAGCCGGGGTTCGGAGCTCGAGAAGCTCGTGCGGCGGCGGTTCAAGGGGCCCGGCGACCCGGCCAGGGCCGCGGAGCTGGTGCGCGAGGGCGGAGGGTGCGAGCTCGCGCGGGGGCTCGCGGCGAGGCACGCCGACGCCGCGGTGCGCGCGCTGCGGGGCCTGCCGCCGCCGGCGCACGCTCACGGGGCCGCTTGCAGGGTGGCTCTGGAGAGCTTGGCGAGGGCCGTGGTGCAGAGGAAAAAGTAGGTTCGGTTTTTTTCGGGAGGGGCGTGGTTGGTCGCTGGCGGCGGCGGGTGAAATGCAAAAATAGTCTTCTTGGAGTTTTTTCCCCCTTCCGTTTCATTCTCGAAAATAATCGAGCGAGAGAGAGCGCCGTCGAACGCAGCAACCCCTCTTCTCATCCAGCGGCATCTTCCCCGTTTCTTCTCTTCTTTTCGGTTTCATCTCTCCCAGTCGTCGAGTGCGATGAGCGCGGTTGACCTCGCGCTGATCGCGCTGGAGGAGGTCGCGCTCGAGGGGCGAGCAGGTGCGTAGAAGGGAATAGAGAGAGAGCCCATTGGCACACGGCGGCGGCTAGAACAGATGAAGAGCGTCGGCGACGAAGAATCGTCGCTCTCACCTTTGAAATGCCTCCGAATGCATTCGTCGATTTCGAACTCTTTCGACGTTTCTCTTTCTCTTTCTTTCGCATGGAGCGACGAGACGCCAAAATAACGAGCGCGCGCGAGGGAGTAGAAGAGGCATAGTAGAGAGGTATTTGCGCGCGCGCGCGAGAGAGAAAAAACGAAGATCGGAGCCAATGCCGCCGCCGTTTGCTGAACAAAAAAAAACTCAACAAAAACACAGGCTGCTCGCTCCGGCGCCTCCTCGACGCCCTGCGAGCCCGCCTCCCGGCCGCGGGCTACTCGCCGCCCCTGACCGCCGCCGACGTGCGGGACCTGGCCTCGGCTCTCGTCTCCGGGCCGATCGCCGCCGGCGACGCGAGGCTCGTCCGCCGAGGAGCGGCGGCGACGGCGCCAGCCGAAGCTGCCGTTTCTCCCTCGGCGCTCTCGGGGGCGCTCGAGCGCGCCTTGAGCGGCGAAGCAGAAGAAGAAGGAGAGGGCGGCGAAGGCGCCGCTCCCCCCCCTCCTCCTCCTCCTCCTTCTCCTGCTGCTGCTGCTCCTCAGGGCGGCAGGGGCCGAGGAGGCAGGGGCCGCACCGCCGCGCCCGGCCCCGCTCCTCCCACCGCTCCTCCCTCCGCCTCCTCTCCCCCCTCCGCCTCCCCGGCTCTCCTCCTCGTCCCCTCGATCGCCGCCTGGCGCTCCGCCGTCGGCCTCGCCGACGACGTCCTCTCCCCGCACTCCCTCTCGGCCGTCCAGCTCGAGGCGCTCGAGCGCGTCGCCAGGTGCCGCTCTCGGGGGGTGCTGCGCTCCGAGCTGGGGCGCAGCATGGGCGTCGAGCTGAAGAACTTCCACTACGTCGCCAACCACCTCTCGGAGCGCGGGGCAGTGTCGGCGACGCCCGCGCTGCTGGCCGCCAGGGCCCCGGGCAGGCCCCCGTCGTCGACGACGAGGCTGCACCTGCCCCGGTTCGCGCCGGAGATGCGGCCCGGGCAGGCCCTGTGGGAGGAGGGAGGGGAAGGAGGGGAAGGAGGCGAAAGCGGCGGCGGAAGGGGGGGCGGCGGCGGCGGAGGAGCGGCGACGGAGGCGGCGGCGGCGGCGGGGGGCGCCGGCCCTCGCGCCGGAGCAAGGAAGACGTTTGTCCGCGACGACCACGCGTCGATCGAGGCAGTCTGCGCCCGCCTCGCCGCCATCGGTCCGGGCGCGGCGACGCCGGACACCGACCTCAAGAGAATGCTGGGCCTGCCGGCGACGCAGCCGGGCAACAGGACGTGGCGCAGGCTGCGCGCCGCGATGGTCTCCGCGAGGTACGCCGACGCCGTCAGCGCGCGCGTCGGCGCGGCCGGCAGGGCGCGGCCGGCGCTCGCGGCGGGCGGCAGGAGGTGGGACGGCGGGCGCGCGCTGCTGCTGGCGTCGAGCGTCGGGGCCGGCGCTCCTGGCTCGCGCAGCGTGGCGGGGGCGGCGCTCGGCGGCGGCGGAGGGACCGAAGGGGGGGAGGAAGAGCCCTCGGAAGAGGAGGAGGAGGGAGAGGAAGACGAGGGCGAGTTCGGGCGCGGGGCCGCGGCGGCGGAGCGCGCGGCGTACGAGGCCTCCGCTGGGCTGCTCG
>Ga0315284_10011144_pt1 | contig 12819 bp, 15 predicted proteins | sample YL17G09_16_MG_FD_203696 | JGI IMG/M metagenome (GOLD analysis project Ga0315284, IMG submission 203696) | Sediment microbial communities from Yellowstone Lake, YNP, Wyoming, USA - YL17G09_16 | ecosystem: Environmental > Aquatic > Freshwater > Lake > Sediment | place: USA: Wyoming | collected... | reverse complement strand
CAGGAGCCGGACCTGATGGTGCTGGACGTGCTGATGCCCGGCATGGATGGTTTTGAGACACTGAAGGAATTACGCACCTTCTCCTCCATTCCGGTGATTATCCTGAGCGCCAAGGGGGCGTACTCGGACCGCATACGCGGCCTGGGACTGGGCGCCGATGATTACCTGCCCAAACCCTTTAACCCTGACGAGCTGGTTGCGCGTATCGAGGCCGTCAAAAGGCGGCTGACGCCCACGCCGTCAAGGATATTGCTGGAAACGCTGACGCTGGGCGATATTACAATCGATTTCAAAAAACACCAGGTTGTCGTCCGCGGACAGCAGGTACACCTGACACGCATCGAGTGGCTGCTTTTAAGCGAGCTTTCGCAGAACGCCGGCCGCCTCATGCTGTACGACGAGCTTCTGGTGCGTGTCTGGGGACCCGAATACCGGGATGACGTCCATCTCCTGAGAACCTGGATCAGCCGCCTCCGCTACAAAGTGGAGAAAGACCCCAGTGTCCCCACGCTGATACACACCATGCCCAAGACCGGCTACATCATTGACCAACCGTCTTCCTGAAGACCGCCCGCGAGGCATATCACCTCTCCAGGTCACCCGCTATCGGGCGCCGTCATTTCTTCGAAAATGAAGAACTTTCGCGCGGCCGGGCTTTGTGTGCCAAACGGGATTGCTTAGCATTTTGGCGGCACAGCAAATCATTCGCATGTTCCTCACACTCCGGAGCATGCCAGTGTGGCGTCTCCGAGGTCCCGTTAGCTACGAGGTAAAGGCCGTCCTGGTCGCCTTCTGCACATGCCCAATATGCCCACACAATCACCCTCACCCTCTCCCTTTGCGCAATGGAGAGGGAATAATCTGTAAGAGGGCGCCGCCCTCTTACCACTCCAGCTTTCGGCTGGTCAGACTAACGAAGCGTTGGATGCATCACACTAACCTCATAGATTCTCATTCACTACGGTTCATCCCGACCATTGCCCCATAGCAAGCGCTTCTTTCTCCCCGTACTCTCCCTTTTGGCCACGCACGGGTCTACACTCCAAAATGACACACATTTGTAACTTTTTCACCGCCCATTTTATAACTTCTCCATCGTCTCCTGTCTAGAATTAACGGGTAACCATATTTGGAGGAGGCTGTGGATGACTACTCTTGTGATAAAAGAACCGAAAACCAGCGAACTGGTCAAGGATGAAAGGGACGTCTGGTCAGGCGAGGTGGTGGTGCTCTGCCCGAAGTGCAAAGCCCTCCAGACCCTTCAGGTTACAGGGCAGACCTTACTGCCGACCCGCAAGTTTGCGCAAAAAGGAAGCCAGATCTACCACGATTGCGGCGCGACCGATCCGTGCCGCCTTTACCGGATACTTTAGCGCGTTATTGGGGTGGAGGGGTGGCTGTGCAGGTCCTTCCACAGTAATGGAACCGATTCTGGTTCGACGAATCAACGGATGCACGTGAATTAGTGCGAAAGGAGTCTTCCAGACAATGAACGGCGCGCTGGCACTGATTCTGGCGGGGGGCCGCGGCAAGCGGATGGGCATGCTGTGCGATGTCAAGCCAAAACCGGCGCTCCCTTTCGCAGGCAAATTTCGGGTAATTGATTTCAGCCTGAGCAACTGCATCCATTCCCGAATCAATGACATCGGCGTGATAACTAACTACCAGCGCTCATACCTCGCCGGATATCTCACCCGCTGGCACATGATCAACGCCAGGTCCGCGAACTTCCGCGTGCTCGAACCGGGAGACACTCATTACCTCGGCACCGCGGACGCCGTTTTCCGCAACCTGGATTACGTCCGCGCCCGCCAGGTTGATGCGGTGCTGGTGCTGGCAGGAGACCACATCTACAAAATGGACTATGCCAGGATGCTCGCTTTTCACCGCCGCACCGGGGCGGATGCCACCGTCAGCGTCATTCCCATCCCCATCGAACAGGCCTATCGCTTCGGAACGGTGACGGTGAACGGCGAAGACAGGATTACCGGGTTCGTGGAAAAGTCAGCCAGCCCTCTGAGCAACCTGGCATCCATGGGCATTTATGTATTCAGCACAGACTTTCTGATGCAGCGGTTGACCGAGGACGCGCAGAATCCGGCGTCCTGTCATGATTTCGGCTATTCGCTATTGCCGCAAATGGTGAGACAGGACAGGGTCTACGCCTACCGTTTCAGCGGGTACTGGCAGGACATCGGCACGGTGCAGGCTTACTACGAGGCGAATATGGAACTGACGCGCGAACAACCCGCGTTTTCCCTCAATAGCGCCCCGCCGGTGCTGACGGATGGGATAGACCTGCCACCTGCCCGTGTATTAAAACAAGCCACGGTAATTAACAGCCTGATAGGCCCCGGCTGTGTTATTAAAGGGCGCGTGGAAAATTCCGTGCTTTCTCCCGGCGTCTGCGTGGAGGAACAGGCCGTGGTGAAAGACTCACTCGTTATGGAAAACACCTCAATCGGATTCCACGCCGTCATCGAGAAATCGGTGCTGGACGAATCCCTCGACGTTGGGAGCTACTGCCACATCGGCTTTGGCAGTCTTGGCACGGGGCAAAGTGATATTACAGTGGTCGGCAAAGGCGCCGTAATCCCCCCGCACACGGCAATCGGCCGGAACTGCAAAATAAAGCCACGGGTGAGACCGGCGGATTTCGCCGCCGTGGTCGTGCCCTATGGCGCTACGGTCGACCAGGTATCCGCGGCGGGATATTCAACAGCGTAATTTGGCCCCAGATTAAGAATAAGACACGGCAGGCACATGCCGCAGGAGGGTGAACATGCCGGCTGGGACGCGAACAGTCACATTGAAGGGCAAGCCGCTATCTCTGGCGGGTCCGGAGATACAGGTGGGACAAAAAGCCCCCGATTTCAGACTTACCGCCACGGATTTCAGCGATGTCCAGCTTTCGCAGAGCCGTGGAAAAGTCAGGCTATTAAGCGTAATCCATTCGGTGGATACGGGAATCTGCGGTCTGCAAACACAGAGATTCGAGGAAGAAGCCGGCAAATTCAAGGAAGTGGCTTTTTACACCATCAGCATGGACCTGCCGTTTGCGCAGACCCGTTATGCTGGCATGAACGACATCAAGAACATGCGTCTGCTTTCGGACTATAAAGAGGCGTCTTTCGGCAAGGCGTACGGAGTGCTCATTGAAAGCCTGCGCCTGCTGAGCCGCGCCATTTTCATCATCGACCGCGACGATATCGTAAGGTACGTGGAATATGTTCCAGAAGTCGCGCGGCACCCGGACTATGACAGGGCAATTCAGGCGCTCTCCAGCCTGTTGCGCCAGAAATGAAAAAACTGCCTTACGCAACAGAACGGGTTTTCGCACCGGACGTTAAGGAGGAGTGATGTACAACAAAATTCTGGTCCCCCTGGACGGTTCGCCGCTGGCCGAATGTGTACTTCCGCACGCGGAAGCGATAGCGAAGGGGTGCGCCGCAAAGAATGTAGTTTTTCTGCGCATTGTGGAGCCGTTTTACATGACCGGCGGAGAGGAAGTAACCGCTTTCAGTGTCGATATCATGGAACGGGCCAACGTGGAGAGGCAGAAGGCGGCGGAGAAGTATCTGGCGGAACTGGTAGCGCGGCTTAAGTTCGATGGCGTGAACGTGGATTGGAAGGCATACATCGGCAGGCCCGCTGATGAGATTATTGAATACTGCCGGAAAAACGCCTTCGACCTCATTTGTATTGCCACTCATGGCCGATCCGGAGTCAGCCGGTGGGTATGGGGAAGCGTCGCCGACAAGGTCCTGCGCGCTGCCTGCACGCCGGTGCTCATGGTAAGGCCAAAGGACTGTATACCGGGTTACTGACGCAAGTGGATGTTGAAATCAATCTGTCAAGTGAGGGGGCGAGAGGTTGCGCGGGGCAATGACGTGGTGGAAGCGGTGGGGCGTGAGAAAATGCGCAACCTCCCGGCCGCCCGCAAGGCGGTGAAACTAAATGGAGATACAACAGCGAAAGACCCGCGTGCCACCGAGTCATCTCTTTGCCACTCTCCTATCTTGGGCAGATTGAGGAGCGGCCTGCAGACCGTCAAAGGCTAAAGAAGAATGGGGAAACTACGGGTCCTCTCTCACAGCAGCGAACCTTTCCGGTCGCGGGAAGAGGCCGGCCGTTTGCTTGCCAGGGAGCTTACGGAATACCGCGGGCAAAATCCGGTCGTTCTCGGAATTCCGCGCGGTGGCATCGTCGTTGCTGACGAACTGGCAGTGGCGCTTGACGGCGAACTTGACATGGTCCTCGCACATAAACTGACTACACCGGGCGAAAGCGAACTGGCACTGGGGGCGGTCAGCGAAGGCGGCCAGCTTTTCCTTAATGAGGCCGTTGTGCGGGAATTAGGCATCGATATGCCTGCCATCCAGCAGGAAAAAAACAGACAGCTCGCGGAAATCAGGCGCCGCACCAGGATGTTCCGCAGTGTCCGCGCCCGCGTGCCGCTGGACGGCAGGACTGTCATTATCACCGATGATGGAATTGCCACCGGCGCCACCACGCAGGCCGCCATCTGGGTGGTGCGGTTGGAGAACCCCAGGAAGCTGGTGCTTGCCGTGCCCGTGGCGCCGGAAGATGCCCTGAACAGGCTGGCCGTGGACGTTGACGAGGTGGTATGCCTGCGGGCACCGCCATCTTTTTTGGCCGTGGGGCAGTTCTATATGCGCTTTGAACCGGTGACCGATGAAGAGGTCCTGCGACTCCTGCGAAAATACGGCACCAGAGAAATAAAGGTATGAAGATGCAGACACTGCGGGAGGTGCAGGAATTGGCCGCCAGGACCGGACATGTCTTCATTGCCACCGCCGACCCGCGCGGACAGCCGCATGTCGCCGCCGCCGGCAGGCTGGCGTTGACGCCGGAGAGACACATACTCGTGACGGAATGGTTCTGCCCCGTCACTCTGAGCAACTTGCAGTCGAATCCGCGTCTTTCCGTGGTGGTCTGGGACGCCGCCACGGATTCGGGCTACCAGCTTACCGGCGAACTGGAGGCGGTCAAGGAAACCGGCACCATCGACGGCTATGCCCCCAATGTGGAAGGTCGTAGAAACATGCCTCAAGTGGAGCGACAGTTGCTACTGCATGTCAATAAAGTACTGGAGTTCAAGCGTTCACCCCACAGTGATATAGAGGAATAGATGACATCGGGACGACGATATGTCCGGAGCCAATACAGAACAGGAAGAATGCCCGGTACGAATTCTCGCGGGCGGGGTAGTCCTGCAAGGTGACCTCTGCCTGCCCTCCGGCGTTACGGCGCTAGTCGTATTTGCCCATGGCAGCGGCAGTAGCCGCCTCAGTCCCAGGAACCGCTACGTGTCCGGCGTTCTGCGCCAGGCGGGTCTGGGGACTCTCCTGTTCGACCTGTTGACGGCAAAAGAGGAAGCTCGCGACGAGGTAACCGGCGCGCTCCGGTTCGATATCGACCTGCTTGCCCGGCGGCTGGTGGCAGTGACAGACTGGCTGAAGAAAGAGCCGCGGACAATAAACCTCAGGTTGGGATATTTCGGGGCGAGCACGGGAGCGGCGGCCGCACTGATTGCCGCCGCGGAGCGTCCCGATGATGCCGGCGCCGTCGTCTCCCGCGGCGGCCGTCCCGACCTGGCGGCGGAAGCCCTGCCACGCGTGAAAGCGCCCACCCTGCTGATTGTCGGCGAGTTGGACTACGAGGTCATCGAGCTTAACCTCCGCGCATATTCCAGGCTGGGTGCCGAAAAGAAAATGGTAATTGTACCGGGCGCCACGCATCTGTTTGAGGAGCCTGGTGCGCTGGACCAGGTAGCCGGACTGGCTGCCGAATGGTTTACCTCCCACCTGCAAACGAGAAAACCCGATAAAGCAAAACCTCACGGATGAAAGATGGGGAGGCGGGCAATATGCAAATTATCTCCAGCAATCTGACAACGCGGGACGGCAATGTCGATTACTTGTTCAGACAGTCGCGGGCAAACGGTTGGAATCCCGCATCGCAGACGGCGCACGGCATTAGAGAACTGGCAAAACAATGTGCCGCCGCCGGCGCCGATATCATTGAGCTAAACATCCAGCAACGCCACGATGTGCCCGAAGCCATGAAATACGCGGTCGATGCCGTCCAGCAGGTGACGGACTGCCGGCTCTGCCTCAGCACCAACAACGCAAAAGCGCTCGAAGCAGGACTGAAAGCCTGCAAAAAACCGGCGCTGGTCAACTACGTGTCCATTGACGAGGCGCGGTTGAAGGAAACGTTTTCGCTGGCCGCCAAGCAGGGCGCCAGCGTGGTCCTTATGGTAAGCGAGGCGACTGCTCCCACGGACGCGCGGGATATGCTCCAGAAAACCGCTATCTTAACAGGCGCCGCCAACGAAGCAGGCATACCGAACGACCGCATCTATGTCGACCCGGGGTTAATTCACATCAGCAATGAGTCAGGACAGCGCCACTTGGTTGAGGTCTGCGAGTTCCTCCGCAACCTGCCGGACGCCACAGACCCGCCTGTGAGAAGCACTTGCTGGCTGAGTAGCAGTTCTACGGGAGCGCCCCAGCGTCTGCGTCACGTGGTTGAAATAACCCTTCTGCCCATGCTTGCCGGGCTGGGACTTTCATCCGTTTTTATGGATGTACTGAGCCGGGAAAACATGCGCACGGCGCGTCTGCTCCAGATTTTTGAAAACAGGCGGGTCTATTCTGACAGTGAGCTGGAATTATAACACGGCAGTGGGTCAGCCAGGCGGTTGATGACTGACGGGGTGCCACATTGAAAAAACGTGTATCCTCCGGGATTCAGCCAACGGGACGCAAACGGCCTGCCCTGTCTGGCTTCCTCTTTGCCGGGATTCTGCCCGACCAGCATAACACGGGCGGGGCGAGGTCCCTCGCCACGGATAATGACGCCCGTCGGCTCAGCCAATGCTTCCCAGTGTCCTGACAATCAGTTCCGGCAGAGCGGGGTGAATGTGCATGCCCGAATGAATCTCATCGATATTGCCGCCGGAAGCCATGGCGTTTATCACTTCCTGGATAACCACAGGCGCGTGCGGCCCGATGACGTGAAAGCCCAGTATCCGATGGCGGGCGCCTGCATCCACAATCACCTTGGCAAAGCCCGTATCGTCCATCCAGATTTCGCCGCTGGCAACCTCCGAGTATTTTGCCCGGCCAACCAGCACCTTGTGTTCTTTACTGGCGGCCTCTTCAGTCATGCCCACTGATGCAACCTGCGGATGGCTGTAGATAGCATGCGGCGTGGCGCTGTAGTCCATTTTCAGGCGGCTTCCATGCATGGCGTTGTGCACCGCCAGGACACTTTCTCGATTGGCGACGTGGGTGAACATCTGCGTGCCGTTGGCATCCCCCACGGCATAAATGTGTTTGATATTCGTTTCCAGCAGTTCGTTCGTCTTGATGTAGCCCCTCTTGTCCAGTTCTAGGCCCGCTTTTTCCGCTTTTATCAGGTCGGCGTTTGACCTTCTTCCCACCGCCATCAACACTTTCTGCGCCCGGAACTCCTTCTTTGCGCCCGTCTTTCGTTCAGTGGCAATAATCACCGAATCGGCCCCGTCTTTCTTTGCCTCATCCACCTGAATACCCGTGAACACATCCATGCGTTTGCTGAGTTCACGCTTCAGAGCTTCTGCAATCTCCGGTTCTTCAGAGAGTACCAGCCGGTCCATCATCTCCAGCATGGTCACCCGCGTGCCCATGGCCGCAAAGAAATGCCCGTATTCCACGGCAATATACCCGCCGCCAATGATGATGAGGCTTTCGGGCCGCTCGCGCAGGTCCAGCAGAGATTCGTTATTCAGATAGTCGACGCTCTCCATGCCTTTGACCGGCGGCACCAGCGGGCGCGAGCCGGAGGCAACAAATATCTTGCCGCCCTTTATTTTCTCGCCGTTTACCTCGAGCGTATACGCATCGACAAAATGCCCTTCGCCCTCGTAATAGCCGAGGTGCTTGGCGTGCGCAATACCGTGCCGCATTTCTTCCCTGGTCTCAGTGACCATCTTGCGCATCCTCTGCATGATGAAATCGAAATCGATGGATTGCACGCGGGTCTTTATTCCCACCTTGCGCGCCTCTTCGATTTCCATGAGGCGGTCGGCGGCAAATATCAGCATCTTGGAGGGGATACAGCCGTTGTTCGGGCAGGTGCCACCCAGCGGTCCCCTGTCAACCAGCGCCACTTCCGCGCCAAAGGACAGGGCTTCTTCCACGATGTTCATGCCGCACCCTGATCCGATTACTATGACATCATACTTTTTCATGCTTTCGCTTCCTCCTGCGCCGCCACGGGTAGGAGTTGTATTTACTCCCTGGTCAAAGGAAAACCGGTGGTTGCCCATGCTCGCAGGCCGCCAAGCACATTGTGCACATGCGGATAGCCTGCCCGCAGCAGGATGCTCGCTCCCAGACCACCGCGGTGCCCCACGCTACAGACGACCGCAACCGGCCGGTCACGCGGCACTTCGTCGAGCCTCTTCTCCAGGTAGCCGACATAGATGTGCAGACTGCCGCCAATGTGGCCCGACTCCCATTCCGCCTGGTCCCGGACATCGAGCACGGTAATTTTCTCGCGGCGCGCCAGCATTTCGTTCAAGACGTGCACGGAAAGAGTGTGGAGGTCTTCTATCGGAAAACCCGCGTTGTACCAGCCTTCAATACCACCGCGCAGATAGCCAGCAACGGCATCATAGCCGGTGCGCATCAGGTGCCGCACCGCCGTTTCCAGATGAGCCGCATCCTCCAGCACCAGAAGTAACGGCTTATCATACGGGAGCATCCAGCCGGCAAAAGCGGGCAGACCGTCCAGCCAGATACTGTAAGCGCCCTTGATGTGCGCTCCGCCAAAAGCCGCCGGCATGGAGGCATCGATGACGATTGCGCCGCCGTCCATTCTTTGTTTGAACTCCGCCGGGGTTAAAGGGGACGGCGACAGCACACAGCCCAGCAACGGAGGTCCATCCAGGTTATACTTCTCCATTTGGTCGAAGTAATACGGCCTCGCCGGTTTTTCCGCAACCTTGTGCCTGACGAACTCGTCCCGGTTTTTCATTTGCAGTACCGGGTTCTGCAGCCGCTCAATCCCCAGCGTGCTTTCATCCCGGTTGGCGATATTCATACCGCAGACCGAACCGGCCCCGTGAGCGGGGCACAGGATGGTGCCATCGCCCAGCGGCAAAATCCGGCCGAAGATGCTTTCATATAAAGCTGTCGCCAAACGCGGCGCCTGGTCAGGTCCATAAAGGTCGGTGCGCCCCACATCCCCGACAAACAGAGCGTCCCCGGTAAAGACCATGATACTGGCGGTTGCATTGCTCAGGTCAGTGAGGACGTAGGATATGCTTTCGTCGGTGTGCCCCGGCGTTTGTAGAGCCGTAAGCCGGAGTCCGCCAATCCTGAAATCCTGCCCACCGTGAATGGTCATGCCGTACTTCCATTCCAACCCGGAGCCGTGGTAAATCTCCGCGCCAGTCATATTGCTCAGCTCCCACGAGCCATGGACGTAGTCCTCGTTGCGGTGCGTCTCGAAGATTGACTTGATTTTCAGGCTGTGCCGCCGGGCAAGGTCAACATATACGTAGCAATCGCGGCGCGGGTCAATCACCGCCGCCTGGCTCCCGGAACCGATGAAATACGAATTATGGGCAAGCCCTTCTGCTTTTGTGCGCTCAAATATCACGCAAGACCCCCTTTGCCAACCCGCAAGGATGAGTGTTCGTCAAATCACCCCAGACATTTGTTCGGCGCGCACTGCTAACGCGACTTTATTTTGCGGGCGAACTCCTTGACCTGGTTTTCCCACTCCCGCGCTTCCATGTCCACAGTGGTCATCCCGTCTTCCTGGCAGGTGGTAATCCGCACATCGCCACCGCCGCCTTCAAATGTTGCGCACTCGTCACCCTGGTCAGTCGCTTTGAGTCCGTACCCGCCCGGTCCAAAGAATTCCTTGGCCCTGTCAATCACCTGTTTGGGCGCCAGCTTGGTCTTCGTCGACAGTTTCAGCATGCCTCACCCCCCCTGTTATTTTGTGCATAATAATTGCCGGCATGGTCACCAACCGCCAGCTTCTGCCCGATTATAGGTTATCTGTCATTGAGAAGTCATAAAATGCCCTTACGGAAAGTTACAAATCTATGACATTTTGGCATCGAAATGGCACACGGAAAAATGTGACGGCAATTTTACTTTTGCCAGGCAAGGGCATTACCGTGTACCGCTACGGGAGCAAGAAACAGCAGGTGCTGACGCTGGGCGGCGATACGGCGGAGAATGCGGCCGAACCGGCGCCGTTTGTGACGGTGGAAGCGGAGTATGCAGGAGGCTGTCCCACCGGCACGTGTCCGTTCTGACACCACTGATATAGAAAGAACGAGAATTACCCGGTCTCGATAACCGCGAGGAGTTGGCCGGTGGTGACAACCTGCTTCACTGCCACCTTAATTTCGGCTACCTTCCCGGCCACCGTCGTCATGATGGGATTTTCCATTTTCATCGATTCTATGTAAAGCAGGACATCGCCTTCTTCAACCTTATCCCCCGCCTTCACTTCCACGCTGACCACCGTCCCGGTAATGGTCGCCTCGATATTTTCTCTAGCCATGTCCAGTCATCTCCTTGCGCACGCAAAATCCCCCGCTGGCAGATTCAGAGCTAATTATAGAGAGCACCCTGAGACGGTGTCAATTCTCCGCAGAGTCCGGCACTAAGCTTACACAGCTCCGTTTGTGATGATAATGTGATAATTCGACGCGCAATTTTATGACAATTTCATTGCTATCATGGTACGCTTCACTAGAACCATCGGTTGTTCTGCGGAATGCCCCGCCGCTGTAAAAGCGAATCGCGCCGGAAAAACACCACGTGTGGGAGAAGTATTTGTCCATAGACCGCTGGAGATTGGTGGCGCGCATCAGCGCCTGGCTACTGCTGGCGGCAATCGCCGTCTCCGTTATATCCGGATGGGGTATCACCCGAACCGGTGTGATTTACATGATTTCATTCGGTCTTATCGACCGCGGCCGGGCTGACGCCATTCACCGCGCCACCCAGGCCCCGACGGTGGCGATATTCCTGGTGCACGTTCTGGCAAATATGAAGGTAGCATTGTCCGCCCGGTTTCCCCGGGGAAATAGAGCCGTGAATGCCATCCTCATACTGATAGGAGTACTGATTCTGGCCGCGGCCATCTTTATGGAGCAGGTATGAAACAGGCAGGGGCTTTGGCATTCCTGGCCATATTTATCCTGCTTGGCGGGGCGCTCCTCGCGCCAGCCTGTTCTTCCTACAAGCCGCCTCCGGGAGAAAAAGAAGCCACGGAATATCTCGGGGTTAAACTGACACCCATCGCCAAACAGAAAAACAACGCCCTCGAAGGCACCCAGCACATCGATAGGAATACCTACCGGCTGACGGTGGACGGGCAGGTGGGGGCTCCCCTTTCTCTGACATATGATGACCTCCTGGCGCTCCCGCAGAAGTCACGGCTCATCGAACTGCACTGCGTGGAAGGCTGGAGCTTCATGGCGAAATGGACCGGCCCCACACTCGCTTCGATTCTTGACCTGGCTAAAACGGCGCCGGACGTGAAAACCGTCATTTTCCACACGGTGGATGTGCCCGAAGGATACAGCTCGTTGGACCTTCAATATATCCTGGACCAGAACATCATAATCGCGCTCAAATTGAATGATGTGACGCTCCCGGCGGAGAGGGGATTTCCTTTCCAGGTGATAGCCGAGGGCAAATTTGGCTACAAGTGGGCAAAGTGGGTTGACCGCATCGAGCTATCCGCCGGGGATTTCCGCGGCTACTGGGAAAAATACGGCTACAGTAATAATGCAGACCTCAACGGCCCTGCCTTTGAAAGCGGAGTGCCATTCCCCTAAGACGGCGGGCGCGTTGCATCAGTCACTGAATACGCGCCTTACTCCTTGCCATGGGCACAAAAAAGAGCAGGACTTCCTGACGGGTTAAACCCGCCCCGAGGTCCTGCTCCAGGCTTCGTTCCACTACTCCTCCCGTGGCTTCTAGCGCCACAATTGCTTTTCCTATTGGAGAATTATCTCGCTAAAGGTAAATAGCTCCGAGGGGCTCGGGAACCTTCATGTCCGCCACTGCTGATACTTGACAGGCTCTTTAACCTCCTCTTCTTAACTTTCATTGTATTCTAACACCCTGGCGGGGGCATTCAGTGACTTCAGTCTCATTCGCGTACCCGGAAAGCAGGTTGCATTCCCCTGAAATGCCTGCTACAATAGAAAATGTAACTCGAAAGAGAGGGCGAAAGCCCTCTCTCCCTTTTCCCGGCCTCCACAGCATGAGGCGATTAAGGGCGAGGCGCACTTTCCGGCAAAATCCAGGGTTGGAACTGGTTGACAAACCGGTACCGCTTTGGTATAGTAGAAAATTGCGCTAAGTTCACAGTACCTTAACAACTGGATAGCGGAAGGAAGGCTCTAGTAGATTCTTTTAGTAACGGACAAATTCTTTTTTATGGAGAGTTTGATCCCGGCTCAGGATAAACGTTGGCGGCGTGCTTTATGCATGCAAGTCGCACGGTTCTTCTCGCAAGGGAAGGATAGTGGCAAACGGGTGAGTAATACGTAAGTGACCTGCCCCTAAGTGGGGAATAACCCTCCGAAAGGAGGACTAATACCGCATACGGTCCTTCCCTCAATGGGGAAGGAAGAAAGCCGCAAGGCGCTTGGGGAGGGGCTTGCGTCCGATTAGCTAGTTGGTAGGGTAAAAGCCTACCAAGGCGAGGATCGGTAGCTGGTCTGAGAGGACGTCCAGCCACACTGGGACTGAGACACGGCCCAGACTC
>Ga0315284_10011141_pt1 | contig 12820 bp, 8 predicted proteins | sample YL17G09_16_MG_FD_203696 | JGI IMG/M metagenome (GOLD analysis project Ga0315284, IMG submission 203696) | Sediment microbial communities from Yellowstone Lake, YNP, Wyoming, USA - YL17G09_16 | ecosystem: Environmental > Aquatic > Freshwater > Lake > Sediment | place: USA: Wyoming | collected... | reverse complement strand
CGCCGACGAGCGTCAGCACGGCTGCCTCCCGGACGACCAGCCACACGATCGTCCTGCGCGTGGCGCCGAGCGCCAGCCGAATGCCGATCTCGTGCGAACGGCGGGAAACGAAAATGCGGACACCCACCGTTTTATGCATCTTTCATCGGGGTTCATATTTTCCATCCCATCATCCCTCATCGCCAGCCGGCGTGATTTGAGGTGAGCCTGTCTTCGGCATCGAGCTTGAACCGGGCCGCGACGCGGTCTTTTTGTTCGGTGTCGGCTCGGGTCCCGTCCGGCATCTGTTCGGTGTTTGTTTGCGGGCTTGCAGCGGCAGTGCCGGCAAGACCACGTTTGCACGTGAGTTTCTGCCCCGTGAGGCAGGATGCCCAGGCTTCATCAATGTAGACCTCATCGCGGCAGGGCTGTCACCGTTTGATCCGGAGCGCGCGAGCTTACGTGCAGGCCGTTTGGTGCTTCAGGAGATTCACCGAAGGGGAACCAGGGGTCGGACCACGCGAAATATCTCATCCCGAAGGAAATGAGCATCATTGATGGCGTGAAAATCGGCCTTGGGCGCGATTTTCGGGCCTGTTTTCTCGTTCTAAAAGCATCTCATGAACTCGGGGGCGCGCCTCATATTTTTCCACTTTCATTCGATGTTTGTTCGGCGTTTGTTCGATGCCAGTCTGCAAGGTCCCCGCGGAAGTGAATAGCAAGACTCCATCCCTAAGCCTGCGGCTTAGGATCGCGCCGATCAACGGCGACGGCGCCATTTTGCACGGTTGTTGCGTACTGGAAAGCCGTGGACGTTACCCCATTGTTACGGGGCCAGCGATAGCGATAAAGCGGTAAGGGAGACGCGCGATTCCCCGCCAGGCTTCGGCATCATGGCCGTTTTTCAGGTGACCGAACCCGCACATGGATGGGATCCACGACCGCGACGCATCCGGCCAGTCTGCCAAAATCGGCAGATCGCACGAAATTCCCGATCCATCGGTTGACCGATTGCGGGCCCATGGAGAGCGGGCGAAACAAGATGATGCCGGGATGAGAACCGGGCGGGTACTTGCGCAGGTCGGCAAATTCGACATCCAGAGTCAACAGCATGCGCGCTTCCGTGATGGCCGCGCGGGCGATTTCTGTATCCGGCCGGGAAAGAAGGCCTTCATCCGCGGCGGTCAAGGCATCGTGCCCCAGGGCCGTCAAGACAGGTTTCAGATGGCGGGACAGGTTCTCATCGAGCTTCAGCTTCATACCGTCGTCCCTGTTTTCCACACGCTTTCATGGGCCAGCTCGGCCGCATAAGCCAGGGCGGCATGGATGTCTTCCGTCGTCAGTTGCGGGTAGTGGTCGATGACGTCCGCCTCGCTCAGGCCTTCCGCCAGGCCGTCCAGAATCACGGCGATTTCAATGCGGGTGTCGCGGACGCAGGGTCTGCCGCCGCAGACATCCGGTCGTGACGCAATCCTTGCCATCAGCGCCTGTTCTTTCATGTCGGTTCCTTTCTTTGCCTGTCTCTATTTAGATATATACCTATCAGTATGCCTCAGTATTAGCAATCGGCTTTTTCCTGTGTTTTGGTGTTGAATGAGTTCTTGCGGCAACGGCAACCGAGGCGGCACTTGATGTCGCACATACCCGAGGACAAGATCGAACGATACTCTTTGTTGCCATATATGTTCGTTTCCAGAAGGCGGGGAAAATATCTAACATGCAGCGGTGATACTAGTGATACTGTTACGCGCGGAAGGATGGGGCAATAAGAGCAACTATGGAAACGGTGGGCTACGAAGGCAAATCAAGGTAAATATTTGTGAATGTAAGGAATTATAGCCAAATAGCTGACGACCAAAAAGATAGCCTCGTTGGCTAAGTTCGAATCCCCCCCTCTCCGCCAGCCATCTTTTTTTGCCTGCCATTGATGGCCTCACCCGGATTTTAGAGCTTTTCACGGTGCTTTTTGACGTGTAGGCTAGCGTCTTGCTCATGCGCGCAGCACTTTGATACAATGCCTACAACCTATGATCGAAATCGATAACTTGACGAAAGCATACGGATCTTTTGTTGCTGTCAGCGATCTCTCGTTTGCGGTTCGCGCCGGCGAAGTCATGGGCCTGGTCGGCCCCAATGGTGCCGGCAAGACCACGACCCTGCGTTGCCTTGTGGGCATCATCGCGCCTGCGAGCGGTGAAATCCGGATTTGCGGCCACTCGCTGAAAACCGAGCCGCTGGCAGCGAAGCAGAATCTGGCCTTCATGCCGGATGAACCGCGCCTGTTCAACTACCTGACCGTCAGGGAACATCTGCAGTTTACGGCCCGCATCTATGGTGTGCGCGATTTCCATGCAATCTCGGAAGCACTGCTCCAGGAATTGGAACTTGCGGATAAGGCCAATGCACTTCCCGACGAGCTCAGCCGCGGCATGAAGCAGAAGCTGGTGATTGCCTGTGGATTACTCCATTCCCCAAGGGTCCTTCTATTCGACGAACCGCTTACGGGCCTGGACCCGATCGGCATCCGCCGCATGAAGTCGACGATTCTGAAGCGAGCACGTGAAGGGGCGGCGATCATCATCAGCTCGCACCTGCTTCACCTGGTCGAGGAACTGTGCGATCGTGTCCTGATCCTGAATCAGGGACGCAAGGTCATCCACGGTTCGCTCGAGGAAATCAAGAAGAGCCTGCCTGAGCTACGCGGAGATACCAGTCTCGAAGAGATGTTCTTGCGCGTCACCGGTCACGCCGACGACGGAACTGACGCCAAATGATCGGAATTTTCTTTTTTTATCTGACGCGCAGCTTTCGCAATCGCATCCGGAATGCGGTGAAACGTCTCCGGCAACCCAAGTACCTGATCTCGGCACTGGTCGGCCTGGGGTACCTGTATCTGATGTTCTTCAGGCAAGTCTTTTCCGGGCCCATGCGGCGCCCCCCGATGCCGATGGGCCTTCCGGCAGACCTCCTGCCGCTGATTGAGACCGTTGCCGCATTTGCGCTTTTGTTCATGGTGCTTTTCCCATGGATATGGCCCGGACGCGGCGGCGGACTGAGGTTTACCGAGTCTGAGATCCAGTTCCTATTTCCGGCCCCGATCTCGCGTCGCGCACTGGTCAATTTCCGGCTGTTCAAAATGCAGCTCGGCATCCTGTTCGGTGTCTTGATCTCGTTTGTCGTCTTCGGTCGCGGCCGGTTCTTCGATCATCCGGTCTACTTCGTGGTGACCCTTTGGGTCATCTATTCTTTTTTGGGCCTCTATAACGTCGGGACGAGTCTGATCAAGATGAGTCTGGCGGACCACGGCATTGCAGGCTTCAAGCGCCAGGTGTGGATACTTGCCGTTCTAGCCGGATTGGTGGTTTCGGTGGTGGTCTGGGTCAGAGGATTTGTCTCGCCGATGCCCCAGAACGATAATATGACCCTTAAGGATATGGTGACCTGGCTTGTCAGGATCACGGAAGCGGGACCGGCCTACTACTTCCTATATCCGTTCCGGACGCTTGTTCGCCCTGCGTTTGCCGCCGAGCCGGCGATTTTTTTGCTTCGCGTTCTTCCGGCCTTGGCCATCGCAGGATTGGTCTATCTCTGGGTTATCTGGACGGACTTCAGCTTCGAGGAAGCCTCGCTGGAACGCGCGCGCAAAATGGCGGTGCGGCTGGAAGCCGCCAGGAGCGGGTCCTGGCGATCGCGCCCCCGGACTATTCCCAAGGGGAGGCGGCCGCTATTTGATCTCTCGCCCGCCGGTTTCCCATTTGTTGCGGTGTTCTGGAAGAACCTCATTTCGGTCGGCAGGCTGAGCACCATGCGGGTTCTGTTTAGTATGGTCTCGATGGGAATCGGAATGGCCATTGTCTTTTCTCGATCGGGGAATCGTGGGAACGTACTGCCTATGATCGTAGGCACGATGGCGATGGCCATGGCGGGTTTTTTGACCATGCTCGGACCCATGATGATCCGTGATGACTTCCGGTCGGATCTGCTCCAGGTCGACCTGCTGAAGACCTTGCCCGTTACGGGGTGGAGCATGGTACTGGGAGAGGTGCTTGCCCCCGTGGCCCTCCTGAGCGCCATTGAATGGGCCTTGCTCCTGATCGCTGCGATCGTCGTGCCGAGCATCGGCAAGATATCGCTGTCGATCACCCAACGCATCGAGTTCGGTTTGAGCGCGGCCCTGTTGCTCCCCTGTTTCAGCCTTGTCGGCATCCTCATCCAGAATGCAGCAGTGCTTATCTGGCCGGGATGGGTCGAACTGGGAAAAGGGCGACGTCAGGGAATTGAAGCCATGGGGCAAAGGCTCATAACGATGGCGGCAACGATCCTGACTTTGGTGCTGGCTGTCATCCCTGCGGGAATTCTCTTTGCTTTAGTCTTCTTCGTTGGTTCATGGCTGATTGGAATGGCAATCCTGCCGATTTGCTCCCTGGTGGCTGCGCTGGCAATCCTATCAGAAGCCGCCTTCGCTATCGTCTGGTTGGGTCGCATCTACGACAAATTCGATGCCTCCCGCATGTAAAGCCTCTTCAACAAACCGACGACGGTGGGGATGCCAATCGGGCGACTTGCATCCGATCCTCTCTTCGGAAGAAAAGTGCAGCCATTGATGATGATCCGATGAACGGGCCCGGAATAGGGCTGCGACAAACAAGCGGAACCGCGCGCGCCGCCGAGCGCGGGCGTTAGGCGGATTTACTCATCTCTGTGGAGGACCGAATGAGAATCCTCAAAGCTTGTGGCGTGATGGTTGGCCTATTCGCCATTTCCTATGTGCCCTCGTTTGCCGCGGTCAGCATTCTTCGGCCGTCCAATCTAAACGCAGCAGTGCCGATCATAGTCACCATCAGCCTGCTCGCAGCATCCCTCACCCTAATCATCTTCCTTACGCGCCCCACTTGGGTCGCTGCTGATTTCGGCCTTGCGCCGTGTGGCTCGAAGCACGTTCTCGCAGCGCTCGCGGTTGGCGCCGTGGGCGGCATGGTGGTCATCGTTGCGACGCGACTCAGCCATGCCAGCACCCCCTTCCGAATGGATGCGTTCTCGCTCTGGCAAATCGTGCTCCTCTTCTGGGTCGCCGCGCCGATCCAAGAAGAGTTGATTTTTCGCGGGCTTCTGCAGTCGGTTGTTGCTCGTGTCCTTTGCGCACGCTCATCCTTCCCTCTCGCAACAATCCTTGTGGCTGTCCTCTTTGGTGCTATTCACGCACCAATGGGCCTGGTAACCGTTCTCCTCGCCTTCCTGCTTGGTCTGGTCACAGGTTACCTACGCGCCCAGAGCCGCAGCCTTCTGCCGGCGATCATTGTCCATGCTATGTTCAACATCGCGGGTTCCATCGGTTCGTTCATCTGAATCCGCCTAACCAGCGGTTGCAGCTCTTGCCCCGTCAAGGCAGAGGTACTCATGCATGGATCTGGCGGCTTTCCTGCCTGCGCCCATGGCAAGAATAACCGTCGCAGCCCCGGTCGCTACATCTCCGCCTGCCCACACGCCGGGCTTCGAGGTCTTTCCGGTCGCCTCATCGACGACGATATTCCCCTTCTTTCCTACTTCCAGCCCGGGTGTAGTTGCGGCAATAAGAGGATTAGGGCTATTGCCGATGTCACCTCGCGCTGAATAAGGATTCACCGGAACCCAGAGAAGTCCAGTCACCCGACAAGGGCAGGATCGTTGAGATTCCAAAAGTCGGTGGACTTCATCATCGCTCGTAGCGATACGGAATTATTGGCAGGGACAACAGGCTGCTCAAGCCGTGATCGTAGATGATACGCTACCCCTGGGTGGTCACCTCCGACGTCGTCCCCGCCAGCCTCTCGCCCGTCAGGTACTCGTGCATCGACCGCGCCGCCGCCCGCCCGGCGCCCATGGCCAGGATGACCGTGGCCGCGCCCGTCACGACGTCGCCCCCGGCCCACACCCTGTCCTTCGAGGTCTTGCCCGTCTTCACGTCGGTCACGGCGATGGTCCCGTTCTTATTGACCTTCAGATCGGGCGTGCACTTCGGGATGAGCGGGTTGGGGCTGTTGCCGATGGCCACCACCGCCGCGTCCATGGGCATCTTGAACTCGGAGTTTGGGATCTTGACGGGTTTGCGCCGTCCCGACGCGTCGGGCTCGCCCAGCTCCATGCGCAGGCACTCGATTTCCTTGAGCCACCCCTCGTCGTCACCGATCAGGCGCACAGGCAATGTCAGGAACTTGAAGACCACACCCTCCTCCTCGGCGTTCTCCACCTCCTCGAGGCGCGCCGGCAGCTCCAGCCGCGAGCGGCGATAGATGATGTAGACCTCCTCGGCACCCAGTCGCATCGCCGTGCGCGCCGAGTCCATGGCCACGTTCCCGCCCCCGAACACGGCCACCCGTCCGTGCCGCTTGATGGGAATGGACGACCTCGGGTACGCGAACCCGCGCATCAGGTTCATGCGCGTCAGGTACTCGTTGGCCGAGTACACGCCGCACAGGTTCTCGCCCGGGATCTCGAGGAACCACGGCAAGCCTGCGCCGGTCCCGAGGAACACCACGTCGTATTTCTCGAGCAGCTGGTCGAGCGTCTTGGTTCTGCCGACCACGTAGTTGCACACCACGTCAACACCGAGCTTGCGGATGTAGTCCATCTCGCGGCGCACGATGCGCTTGGGCAGGCGGAACTCCGGGATGCCGTAGGTCAGGACGCCGCCTGGTTCGTGCAGCGCTTCGTACATCGTCACCTGGTGACCGAGCTTGATGAGGTCGCCGGCGACCGTGATGCCCGCCGGGCCCGAGCCAACCACCGCCACACGCTTGCCCGTCGGCGCCCGCATTTCGGGCATCTCCACGTGGCCCTGCGCCGCCTCCCAGTCGGCGGCGAAGCGCTCCAGCCGCCCGACGGCGATGGGCGCCTCTTTCTTGTGCAGATGGCACTGCGCCTCACACTGCGACTCCTGCGGGCACACGCGGCCGCACATGGCCGGCAGGCAGTTGGTTTCCTTCAGCTTGCGAATGGCGCCGACAAAGTCCCCGTCGGCGATGCGGCGCACGAACGCCGGGATGTCGATATCCACCGGGCAGCCGTCGATGCACGTCGGCTTCTTGCACAGGATGCAGCGCTTGGCCTCGGCCAATGCCAGCTCCGACGTGTATCCGAGGGCAACCTCGCTGAAGTTGCGCCGCCGGATGTGCGGCGGCTGCTTGGGCATCGCCCGCCTGGTGAGGTCCAGCTTCTTCTTCTCGGCCATGGTCAGGCCTCCCTCGCGCAAGAGGCCCGGTGGCACAGGTAGGCCTCTTCGTCCATGTACTGCTTGCGGCGCGCCAGAAGCTCCTTCCAGTCGACCTCGCGGCCGTCGAAGTCCGGCCCGTCCACGCATGCGAATTTCATCTGTCCGCTCACAGTCACACGACACACCCCGCACATGCCGGTGCCGTCGATCATGATCGGATTCAGGCTCACCGTGATAGGCACACCCAGCCCGGCGAGCGCCCCCGAGGTCCTCGACATGAGGAATGTGCAGCCGTTCACCATCACCTGGTTGGGTTTGATGCCGGCTTGGCTGAGAATCTCCGGCAGGCCGGACACGTGCCCGCGGTGCCCCGAGCTGCCGTCGCGGGTGATGATGATGACGCGCTTGGCGAAGGCCCGCATCCGCTCCTCCCAATAGAGGAGGAACCGGCTGCGCGCCTCGAGCACCACCGTGACCTCGGCGCCCGCCTCGTGGAGGGCCCGCGCCACCGGCATCATCGAGGCAATGCCGTAGCAGCCGGCCACGCACACCACCTGCCCCTCGCCGGCGATCGCGGTGGGCTTGCCGAGCGGCCCGGCCAGCGTCGGGATGCTGTCGCCTGCCTTGAGCCGCGCCAGCCTGCCTGTGGACGCCCCGACTTCCATGAACACGACGGTCACGGTGCCGGCCTTGCGATCCCAGTCGGCCACGGACAGAGGGATGCGCTCGGCCCCTTCCGCGCCGCGCACGATGACGAACTGGCCGGGCTGCACCTGCTCGGCCACCTCGGGAGCCTCCACCTCCATCAGGTGGATGTTCGGGACCATCCTCTGCAGCTTGGCGACCTTGAACATCAGCACCCTCCTCCCAGCAGGTAGAGCATCGACTGCGGCACCGTGCGATCGAGCGCGACGCGGTACGGCTTGCCGGCGCCGCCCTCGTCCACGGTCAGCGAATCCCCGTCCTTGACGCCCAGTTCTCGCGCAGCGCTGGGGTTCACAAGAAGCGTGTCCTCGGGCGCGAGCCTTGCCATGCCCTCGATGCAGGCGGCCAGGCTCATGCCGCGGTAGCGGTGCGGGTAGTCCTCGCGCACCACCGTGCGGCCGCCGCACGCCAACGCCGCGCGCGCCCCGCCACCGTTGCGAGTGAGCGCACCCGCCGCCGCCCGCCGCGCGTCCTCGGCGAGCGCGGCCAGCTCCTCGGGCGTGGGCGCGCTGACGTCCCAGGCCCCCATCGCCTCGGCGGCCTTGACCAGGATCTCCCAGTCCTGCCGCGCCAGCCCCGGCGGCCGCACGGCCGCCTGCACGGTCTTCAGCCCCGACCGGCTATCCGTGGCAGCGAGCGTGCCCGTGACCTCGCACCACGAGGCCGCCGGCAAGACCACATCGGCTGCCAGGCGCTCCGGCGGCGCGAAGGCGTTCTGCCAGATGACCGTCTTCACCCTGGGCCGCTCGTCGAACGGCGACTCGCCCACCAGCCACAGTGCCTCGATCTGCCCTTCGCGGATGAGCTCGTCGACCTCCTCACGCGGCCTCGGCCTGAGCGCGGCCGCCAACCCGAGCAGGTTTCCGAAGGGATTGGGCGCCACCACCGTGGCGTGCGCGAGCTCGGCCAGCTCGCCCACGGCCGCGAGCACCGCCCCCGCATCCGGCAGAGCCGCGATACCCATGCCCAGCACCAGGGTCGGCCGCTCCGCCGCGCGCAACGCCTCAGCCACCAGCAAAAGGCCCGGGTCGTCGGCCGCCCGCTCGCGCATCGCCATGGCGAGCCCGCGCAGGAGCGCCGCCGTCTCGCCCGGCGCCGGCGTGATGCGCCGCGCCGCGAAGCGCGAGGTCGGGTCCGCGCGCCAGCCGATCTGGAAGTAGCGCGCGCCCTTGTCGACCGCCCGCTTGATCGCCAGGGTGGTCGGCGCATAGCCGTAGTTGCCATCGAAGAACAGGGACACGATGCCATGCGACAAGGCCAGCGCCTGCGGCCCGGGCGAGGCGAATGATCGCGCCAGGAGCTCGCCTACGCCCAGCGCGATCGCCGTCGTCGTCACATTCTCCGTGTGCAGCACCTTGTCCGCCAGCCGCCGCAGCGTCACTAGGTCCTCGAGCAACAGGTCGGGCGACGCGTAGATCGCGATCCGTTCGCCCGCCACTCCCTTTAGCTTCTCGGCGACCGCCGCCGTGGCCCGCTCCCAGTCCACCTCCTCGCAGCCCTCGGCTGTGCGCACCACCGGCACCTTCAGCCGGTCGGCGTGCCCCGCCAGCTCGGCCAGGCAGAAGCGGCCCTTCACGCACAGGTCGCCGCCGGTCTCGCGCGGGTCGCCGGGCGGCAACGTGCCGACCACGACGTCATTCACCACCACGGCTTGGATGTCGCACTGCTCGCTGCACAGGCCGCATACCGAAGGCGCGAGCCGCTCGCGCGTGCCCGCCCACTTGCGCCCCTTTTCCGACAGCGCGCCCGTCGGACAGACGGACACGCACGCTCCGCAGAACTCGCAGCCGGCGTCGAGGTGCGACATCTTGAAGGCCGGCCCGATGGTCGTGTGTGGGCCGCGCTGCCTGAACGACAGCACCGCGGCCTTGCGCTGCTCGTGGCACACACGCACGCAGCGGGCGCACTGGATGCACAGGTTGTAGTCGCGGTCGTAGAACTCCTCGTCGCGCTCGACCGGCAGGTCGCGGTAGGTGATGGGCAGCGCCAGCTCCGTCACCGCGAGGCTCTTGGCCACCGCCTGCAGCTCGCACACGCCGTCCTTGGGGCAGGTGCGGCACCCCGTAGTAACGCCGACCTTGCGGATCGTGTCCTGGAAGGACTTGCACTCCTCGCCCTCGGGGCAGACCAGGCACGAGCCCGGGTGTTCGCTCAGCATGAGCTGCAGGACCTCACGCCGCAGGGCCTGCACCGCGTCGGTCTTGGTGCGCACGATCATGCCCTCGCGCGCCTGGGTCGTGCACGCCGTGGGGAAGCCCCCCATGCCGTCCACCTCGACGAGGCACAGCCGGCAGCCACCGTAGGCCGTGAGCTCTGGGTGCGAACAGAGGTGCGGGATGTAGACGTCGTTCTGCCGGGCCGCGTCCAGGACGGAGGACCCGTCGCGGGCGTCGAGCTGTGCGCCGTCGATGGTGAGCCTCATGGCTAGACCTCCTGCTCGCGGTAGTCGCACCTGAGGCAGCGCTGGGCTTCCTTCATGGCGACCTCCGGGCTGATGCGCTCCTGGACCTCAACGAAGCTCAGGCAGCGCTCGGCGACCGGCAGCAGCGCCGGCCGCGACATCGGGTAGGCCACCGGCTCGGCGCCGACCTCGAACGGGGCCGGCGAGCGGCTCCGCACCCGCCACGGGTAGACGCGCCGCGTCTCGCCCGTGATGTACCGGTCGATGGCCACCGCTCCGCGCTCGCCGGCGGCGATCGCCTTGATCACCGTGGCCGCGCCGAAGGCCGCGTCGCCGCCCGCGAAGATGCCCGGGATGTCGGTGTGGCCGTCGTCGTCGATCTCGATGGTGCCGTCGCGCTGCGTCTTCACGCTGCGGTCGCGGAACAGGTCGCGCACGTCGGCGAACTCGCCAACGGCCGGGATGACGGTGTCCACCTTGAGCGTGAACTCGCTGCCCACCACCGGCACCGGAACCCGCCGGCCCTTGTTGTCGAAGTCGCCGAGCCGCATCGTCTGGCACTCGATCCCCTCGACGCGACCGCGCGCATCTACCACCACCCGGGTGGGCGCGGCGAGCAGGATGATCTTCACGCCCTCCTGCTCGGCCTCCTTGATCTCGTCGGCGAAGGCCGGCATCTCCTCGCGCGTGCGCCGGTAGACGATGGTAACCTCCTCGGCGCCCAGGCGCACCAGGGTGCGCGCCGCGTCCACGGCCGTGTTGCCGCCGCCGATCACGGCCACGTGACGGCCCACCTCCCTGCGCTTGCCCAGGTTCACGTCGGTGAGGAAATCGACGCCCTGGATGACGCCGGCCGCGTTCTCGCCGGGCACGCCCATGGCGCGGTTGCCGTACATGCCCACGGCCGCGTATACCGCCTTGTAGCCCTGAGCGAACAGGTCGCCGATGCGCACGTCCCGCCCCACGGTCGTGCGCGTGCGGATCTCGACACCCAAGTCGCGGATGAGCTGTATCTCGGCCTCGAGCACGTCCTTGGGCAGCCGGTAGGGTGGGATGCCGACCGCGAGCATGCCGCCGGCGACCGGCAGCCGCTCGAACACCGTGACCCCGTAGCCCAGCCGCGCCAGGAAATAGGCGCAGGTGAGCCCCGACGGCCCGGCGCCGATGACCGCCACCTTCTCGGGCCGCCGCTCGGGCGACACCCACACCTTGGGCGCAATGCGCCGGTCGCGCGCCAGGTCGCCGATGAAGCGCTTCAAGGTGCGCACCGCCACCGGCTCGTCGATCTGGTTGCGGCGGCACTTGAGCATGCACTGGTGGTCGCACACGCGGCCGCACACCGACAGGAACGGGTTGGTCTCGCGGGCGATGCGGATGGCCTCGTCGAACTTGCCGGCGGCGACCATCGAGACGTAGCCGGGCACGTCCATGCCCACCGGGCAGGCGTTCTGGCAAGGCGACAGGAACAGGCTTTGGCACACGCCGGCGGCGCAGTGCTTGTGGGTGACGTGCTCCTCGAACTCTTTCTTGAAGTTGCGCAGGGTCGAGAGGATGGGGTTGGCGGCCGTCTGCCCCAGCCCGCACAGCGACGCTGCCTTCACCGTCCTGCCGATGCGTTCGAGCGACGCCAGGTCCTCCTCGGTGCCATTGCCGTCGCAGATGCGGCGCAGGATCGCGTGCATCTGGCTCGTGCCGATGCGGCACGGGGTGCACTTGCCGCACGACTCGGCGGCGCAGAAGCTCATGAAGTAGCGGGCGATGTCCACCATGCAGGTGTCCTCGTCCATGACGATGAGCCCGCCCGAGCCCATGATGGACCCGGCTGCTGCCAGCGACTCGTACTCGACCGGTGTCTCCAGGAACCGCTCCGACAGGCAACCACCCGACGGGCCGCCGGTCTGCACGCCCTTAAATGGCTTCACCGCGCCGCCACCGATCTCGAAGATGATGTCACGGAGCTTTGTGCCGAGCGGCACCTCGATCATGCCGGTGCGCTTGGCCTTGCCGACGATCGAGAAGGTCTTGGTGCCATGGTTGCCGGGCACGCCGAAGCCGTGGTACCAGTCGGCGCCGTTGCGCACGATCTGCGCGACGGTGCCGAGAGTCTCCACGTTGTTGATGACCGTGGGCTTGCCCCACAAGCCCGAGATCGCCGGGAACGGCGGCCGCGTGCGTGGCATGCCGCGCTTGCCCTCGATCGAGTGGATGAGCGCCGTTTCCTCGCCGCACACGAAGGCGCCCGCGCCCTCCTTGATGTGCACGTCGAAGCTGAAGCCCGAGCCCAGGATGTCCTCGCCCAGCAGCCCGATCTCGCGCATCTGCGCCATCGCCTTGCGCAGCCTGAGGATGGCGAGCGGGTATTCGGCGCGGATGTACACGTAGCCCTCGCGCGCGCCGATCGCGTATGCGGCGATGAGCAGGCCCTCGAGCACCGCGTGTGGGTCGCCCTCGATGACCGACCGGTTCATGAACGCGCCCGGGTCGCCCTCATCGGCGTTGCAGATCATGTACTTCCGGTCGCCCCCGGCGTCGCGGCAGAAGCGCCA
>Ga0315284_10011140_pt1 | contig 12821 bp, 19 predicted proteins | sample YL17G09_16_MG_FD_203696 | JGI IMG/M metagenome (GOLD analysis project Ga0315284, IMG submission 203696) | Sediment microbial communities from Yellowstone Lake, YNP, Wyoming, USA - YL17G09_16 | ecosystem: Environmental > Aquatic > Freshwater > Lake > Sediment | place: USA: Wyoming | collected... | reverse complement strand
TTCCATCAACGCTTTCTTTTCTTCTTAAGAAAAGAAAGGGTTGCGGGGGACGAGCTTCGAACTCGCGCAGACCTTCGTCACACGACCCTCAATCGTGCCCCTTTAGCCCACGACGTCCCAAAATGAATATGAATGGGGGATTTTTAAGACGCCAATGTTTGGCCAGACTCGGGCACCCCCGCGTGTGTATTTTTTTACTTGAGTGCTCCTTTGAGGTCTTCTATTTTTTTATTGAATGCTTCGAATGCCGTGTCTATGAGTTCCGGTAGTTCTAGTTGGTTGAATGTTTCGATGAAGTAGTCGAATGATCCGTCTTCTTTCATCTCGTAGGATGCTATGCCTCCCTGCCATTTCATGTGGGTCTTTCCGATTCCTAGTTCGGCTCTTGCTTCGAATTTTATCGCCTGTTCTGGTGTGAGTTTTGCGATGAGTACTTTGCCGCTTACGGGCGTTATCTCCGGGTCTGTTGATTTAAGGTCTTTGCTGTAGACGTTTCCCGGGCCTTTGACATCCATTGTTATTGTGACTGCGCATTTGGCGCAGCTTTTGCCCTTGCACGTGCACTCTGAAACAGGGTTGTAGGTTTTGAGGTCCGTTTTCAACGGAATCAGTCCAAGCCTTAGAGAGAGTATTTCATCGTTGAGTATCGAAGAGTTCTCGTAAAACGTTACCTCTTCAATTGCCATCGTGGGTATCTCGGATAACACTATCCTGCGTAGAGCGTTGGCAAGGCTTACATCGATTCCTGAGACGTTAAACCTTACCTTGTTTGCTCCTGCTTCGGTGATGTTTAATTTCATTCTTGATCAAGCGAAGATGTTATCTTATACGCGTCTGCCTCTTTTGCCTCCCTTGGGTCTGCAGCCTCCGTAGGGCATGGGCGTTACGTCTTCAATGCGTCCTATGACGAGGCCGCTTCGGGATATGGCTCTGATAGCGGACTGTGCTCCTTTGCCAGGGTATCTTGGGCCGTTGTGTCCTCCCGGGGCTCTTACTTTTATATGGAGTCCTGTGATTCCTTTGTCTTTGATCTCTTCGGCGATCCTTAACGCGGCCTGCATCGCAGCATAGGGTGAAGCTTCTTCTCTTTGGGCTTTTACCATCATGCCGCCGGATTTAACGCTCAAGGTCTCGCATCCTGTGAGATCGGTCACATGCAGTATTGTGTTATTCTTGGATGAGTATATGTGTAATACGCCCCACAGTTCTTTGTCTCTTCTCCGGGGTTCTTCTGTAGGCCGTGCTTCCGGGGGTGCTGGCAACGCCTCTGCGGGTTTATCCTCTACTTTGGCTTCCTCGGTCTTTGAAGGCTCTTCCGTTTTAGCTTTCTCCTTTTTCTTGTGTTTGGACTCCGCAGCCTCTGCTACATTTTCTTGCTCAGGCAGTTCCTCTTTCTTGCCGGACTTGGGCTTTTCCGCCTCTGCCTTTGATTCCGCCTCTTTATCCTGCTTCTTGCGGGGCTTCTTTTGCTTTGTCTCTTCCTTCTCCAACATTAATCACCTTAATCTTTTCCGTGATATTTTCGCTGACACGTATAAGGTCTTCCTCTTCTTTGAGAACAGGATACATTGGGACAGCGACTGCGTTGTCTCCTATGGATACATGACCGTGTACCACAATCTGCCTTGACTGCTTCATCGTCCTTGCAAGCCCTTTCTTGACCACCATGGTCTGTAGCCGCCTTTCAAGGAGGTTTTCGCCCGTGAGCGCCAGAACGTCATCCAAAGACCTTGACTCAAGTATCCCCATACGATTCAACCTGTCGAGAAGCTCTTTCTTCTCTTTCTCAACGATGTCGCCGCTTGAAGCAAGCAAAGACCTTGCCTGCTGCCTGAACCTGCCGATCGTGGATTTAGCACGCCATATCTCTTTTTTGTTCTTTAAACCATACTTCCTGACGAGCTCGTTTTCTTCGTTGATCCTCTCGGCTCTCCAGGGATGCGTGGGCCTGCTATACCTCTTATGTTGTTTTCTTGGGTCTCCCATTTCAAGTCCTCGTTAAATCATTTGGATGAATTATTCTTTCTTGACTTCTTTCGGCTTCTCTGCGCCCCCCGCAGCCGCAGCGGCAGCTTTCGGAGGAGCCTTGGCAGCGGCAGCGGCCGCAGCAGTCTTCTTCCTGCTTACGCCGATCGCTGAACCGGTTCTGAAAGACGTTCTCGTTCTCTGTCCGCGGACAGGGAGTCCGAGTATGTGTCTGACGCCTTTATAGGATTTGATCTTTTTATGCCGGGTGATATCTTCTCTCTGAGAAAATTCCAGCTCTGCTCCGGTCAGGTGAAGGTATTGACCGGTCTCGTAGTCTCTCTGTCTGTTGTTCATCCATTTAGGGATTCTCTGGTTGAGGTTTTTTATGTTTTCCTCTATTTCCGCTACCTGTTGTTCTGTCAGGTTTCCGAGTTTGACGTCTCTTCCAATGCCCATTCCTCGTGTGAGCGCAAGCGACGTGTTGAATCCTATCCCCTTAATTATCGGGAGTACGCGGTATACGGGTTTGTCTCCGTTTAATACGACTCCTGAGACTCTTACAAGGTGTCTGAAGTTGGCGTCGACTTCTGTTTTTTTCTCTTCGGGTTTCTTTTCCCCGGGCTTTTGCTGCTGTGGTTTCTTCTCGGGTTTTTTCTGTTTCTTTTCTGCCTTTTCTTCAACCTTGGGTGCTGCTTCCTTTTTTTCCATTCTCTAAGAGTCTTAAGTTATGGTACTCAGCCTATATAAGCCAGCGCAGAGCCTCTCATCCCCTAGGACGAAAAGCCGTTCAATCAGAACAAAGGCCTTCCACAGACGGGAAAATTCAAGCCCTCGCCAGCCCGAAAAAGACTGACTCTATATGAAGAATATAATACTTGTATTAAGGATTAAAAAATAAGTACATCTTTATGGCTTTGCACCTAAACGCTGGATTGCACTTAAAGTATGGAGTCTGCACCTAAAGTCCCGCAGAATTAGGGTTTAAAGTGCAAAGCCCATCTTTATCCATCCGGTTCAGTGGCCCAACTAGGGCCACCCCTTCTTTCTTTGGGGTGAAGCAATTCCTTCTTTGGAAGGAAGGCTCGCCGAGGAAGAGATTCGAACTCTTGCGTCCCGGATGGGACACGGGCTCTCAAGGCCCGCGCATTGAACCGAGCTCTGCCACCTCGGCATTACGAGCGTATGCGAGTAATGCCGAGACGCCCGACCGAATGTTGGTTGCGCCTCGGCATTGGGAGCAATTAGCGTGTTATATGCCTGTTTTTCTTAGTATTTTCTGTTATGATTTATTCTGTTATGGGTTCTGGTTTTGAGTGTAATTGTTTTATTGTTTCGGGTGTGAAGGGTGCGGTGATCGACGCCGGTAATCCCGAGTCTGTCCTTGAGAAGGTTCGTGAATTAGGTATTGGGATTAATTATTTATTAACCACTCACTATCACTTTGATCATGTTTTGGGGCTTGCCGTGCTTCGTGCCAAGACCGGCGGAAGGGTCGTTGTGCATGAGGCTGATGCGTCGGCTTTGGAGAGCGGTGACGGGGGCCGTGTGTTGTCTCACTTCTTTGGTGACGGGTTTGCTAAGTTGCCGGTGGATTGGAAGCTTGCGGGGGGCGAATTGATTGACCTTGGTGGCTTGGTTTTGGAGGTTGTCCATACTCCAGGTCATACTCCAGGGGGTATCTGTTTTTATGAGCCTGTGTCTAGGTCTCTTTTTTCCGGAGATACCGTGTTTGCCGATGGTGTTGGCCGGACGGATTTTCCTGGCGGGAGTTTTAGTGTTTTGAAGAAGTCTGTTGAAAAGTTGCTTGAGCTGCATAGGGGGAGAGGCGTTGAAATTATTTATCCCGGGCATGGCCCTCTTGGCAGGGGTGAGGATCTTGAGGGTATCTATGAGGAGTGTTTCAGCTGATTTAAAGGGTTTTTTGCCTTATTTGACTGCTGAATCGATATATTTTTTGTTATGAGAATTGCGGTCATCGATCGGGAGCGTTGTAAGGTCAGGATCTGCGGTCTTTTGTGTCAGAGGATTTGTCCTATGGTGAAGACTGGCAAAGAGACTATCGTCGTTGATGAGGGGAGCGGTAAGCCTGTCATCGTCGAGGATATGTGTTCCGGCTGTGGTATCTGCATCAAGAAGTGTCCTTATGACGCTATCCAGATCATTAACTTGCCTGAGGAGGTCGGCGAGCCCATTCATCAGTACGGGGTTAACGGGTTCCGTTTGTATAATCTGCCTACGCCTAGGGAGGGCGTCGTGGGTGTGGTGGGGGCTAACGGTATCGGTAAGACGACCATGATGAAAATCCTTTCCGGCGAATTGAAGCCTAATCTTGGAAAGGATTCTGCCGGCTGGGGCGATATAGTCGAGCGTTTCCGTGGCAAGGAGATACAGAATTACTTGGAGAGGCTGTCGCGTAAAGATGTTAAGGCGGTATATAAGCCGCAGCATGTGGATAAGATCCCGGGTTATGTCAAGGGCAGGGTCGGAGACATACTCAGGAAAGCGGATAATACCGGGCGTCTGGATGATGTCGTGGGGAAACTGGACTTGGAAAACGCAATGGATGCGGACATCAAGGAGCTTTCAGGTGGCGAGCTTCAAAGAGTCGCGATTACTGCCTGCCTTGTGAAAGAAGCCGATGTCTACTTGATCGACGAGCCTTCGAGCTATCTAGACGTGCGTGAGAGGATCAATATGGCGAAGGTCGTCAGGGAGATAAGCGAGGTTACGAAGAAGTATGTCTTTGTCATAGAGCACGACCTTATCGTGCTTGATTATTTGTCGGATTACGTTCACGTTATCTATGGTAGTCCGGGGGCGTATGGTGTGATATCCAACATCAAGAGCACTCGGGTTGGCATAAACGAGTACCTGTCCGGCTTTTTGAAGTCTGAGAACGTCCGGTTCAGGGAAGAGATACGATTTGACGTGAAGCCTCCGAAGGACAGGAAAGAGATCAAGGAAAAGATAGGATACCCTGTCCTTAAGAAACATTACGAGAGATTCAAACTGGATATCGATGCCGGAACTATTGACGGTCCTGAGATCCTGGGAATACTTGGTAAGAACGCTATTGGGAAAACCTCTTTCGTGAAGATGCTGGCTGGAGTGATAGAGCCCGACAACACGAAACTGGGCTTGAACCTGAAAGTCTCATACAAGCCGCAGTATATCGAGCCGCAGGATGCGCCTGTAATGTCTCTCGGCCTGAACCCCGAACTCATTGAACGATTCAGGATAAGACACCTTATGGAGAGAAACATGGACGACTTGTCCGGCGGAGAATTACAGAAGGTCGCGATCGTTGACTGCCTGACAAAAGACGCGGACCTGTATCTGCTGGACGAGCCTTCAGCATACCTGGACGTGGAGGAAAGGCTGAAACTGTCAAAGCACTTGAAGAGGTACATAGAGGAACGCAATAAGACGATACTCGTCGTAGACCACGACATAATGCTCATAGACTACCTCTCCGACGAACTCATGGTCTTCACAGGAGAAGGGGGAAGAAGCGGCCACGCACCGCCTCCGATGGAGATGCGCTCTGGCATGAACAAATTCCTGAAAGACATGGCCACCACCTTCCGCCGCGATGCGGAAACAAAGAGGCCGAGGATAAACAAGCCGGGATCGGTGAAGGATAGGGAGCAGAGGGCGAGGGGGGAGTATTATTATGTGGAGTGATGAATCATCTCACCACGTCTCTATCCTGAGCTGTTTTATCCTTTTGAAGTCCTGATCCCTTGTTACGAGGGTTTCGTTGTTTTTTATGGCTGCTGCGGCTATGAGTACGTCCATGTCGTCTATTGTTTTTCCTTGTGTTTGCAGTTCTGACATGATCTTTGCGGCTATCTTGACAGTTTCCAGGTTTATGTCCAGTATTTCTATGTTCGCGATGAGGCCTTCAAGCGCATGTATCTTCTTTTCAGGGTTCTTTGACAGGTGGGCCCCTTTGTATAGCTCGCATGCGTTTATGCTGGTGGTCCTGAGCCTGAGTCCCTGTTCTTCGAGGCTTCGTATCTTGATTAAGGCCGCTTCCTCTCTTTTAAGCACGCCCACCAGGATGTTGGTGTCCAGGCAGGGCATTTTAGAGCCTGACCGCCCTTATCTTTGCTTTCTTTCGCTCTTTCGCTATCTTCTCGAATATCGTTGTCATTTCTTCTTTATCGTCTTCCCATGCGCCTGCAAAGTCTAGAAGCGATCTCTTCGACTCTTTTTCGGTTATTTTCATGACTACTTCTGAGAAGGATTCTTTTTCGCCTTTGAGCATTGAGAGCCTTTTGTAGGCGGGATCTGATAGTGATATGACTTTTGTCATGTTAATATATATGCATGCATACATATAAATAATTTAGGGTGGTTGTTTATGGACATCAGAAGGTTGGTGATTAAAGGCCCTGCCGTGGCTTCATTGTTTGATCTTGTCAGGGAAAGGCTCGCAAAGGAAGGCTTTGACCGTTATGCGTATTCAAATGGCAATGTTTCTTTTTTTATTCTGGAGAAGTATTACGTGAATCTAAAAGTCACGCTCTTGTCGATCATGGTCTTTGACTTCGGCAAGGAAGGAAAATGTAAGGTAGAGATCATCTCTACAGAGCATTCAGCAGACATCCTCGACGATTCCTGGCTGTGGAGCGCAGAGAAGAAGGGAGAGAATGCGCTTGTGAAATTCCTTGAAGGATTGTGCAGGGAAAAATCGTGGAAGATGATCGAGGCATAGTTTTTTAACTCAATCTGAAGTCTACGCACATCCTTGAAAGGCGGGGCGAGTATGTGCCGCATTCCACGGATGCGAGGACTTCTATCTCGTGCCCGAGTCTTTCGCTGGTTTTTCTGACATCGTCAGCCGCCTCTTTAGGCGTGTGCGCGAACGTGTAAAAGTGTATGACACCTCCCTTGTTCAATGCAGGGATGGCAACGTCGAGGAAGTCTCCCGCATCTTTCGGTAGGGGCATTATGATCCGGTCGAATTTTCCGAGTTTCGGCGTCTCTGTCTTTACGTCTCCGAGTATCGGCTTTACATCGACTTTGTTTATCTTTATGTTTTCTTTCAAGTATTTGACTGCGAAGGGATTCAGCTCTATGGCATAGACTTCCCGCGGTTTGGTCTTTTTTGCTATCAGTATGGCATACGGTCCCACGCCCGCGAACATGACCAGGACGCGCTCTCCTTCTTTTACCTGCGACGCAACCCTCATCCTTTCGGTGCCTAGGCGCGGAGAGAAATACGCAGTTGTCACGTCCAGCTTGTATAGGCAACCGTATTCCTTGTGGACGGTCTCGGTCCTGTTCTCACCCGCTATGACAACAACTTCACGAGTCCTGTATTCTGTGCCTACGCTGGTCTCTTTCCGGGCTACGACCTTTATGTTCTTGAAAGTTGATAGAAGCGATTCTCCGATAATCCTTTCCTTGTCCAAAAGTTCAGATGGTATCTCCAGAACCGCTATGTCGCCTATTATGTCAAAGGACCGGGGTAGCAGTGCCAGTTCCCCGGCGTTTAGCGCATCCTTTAAGGAATCCGCGAGCGATGCTGCCTTTCTCTTAACTCCTCTGCCTTCCACATACACGATCTCGGTACCTGGGAGGTCTATCTCCTCCTTCAGGGGAAGGAGCAGAAAGTCTCCTTCCCGAATTACCTTCCGGCTTCTGTCAAAGACGCCGGCAGCTATGAGTTTCTTTCTTACTTCCTCCCCTCTTTTGTAAACGACTCTTAGATGCGTCATGGTTTAGCTATTTTTGATCTTTTCCACGATCTTTCTGCTGCCGGCAAGCTCTCCTTCAAAGAAGCGGTCGATGCGTACTATTTTTGCTTTAAGGCCTCTCTTCCTAAGCTCGCATTCAAGCTCTTTTACGTCGAAGTGCTGGTTTTGCCCTAGAGCGATAACGTCCGGTTTTATCTCCTCTATGGGCTTGTAGAAGTCTTCATGGTCTCCGAGCAGTGCTTCATCGACTGCCTTCAAAGCCGAAACGACTTCCAGCCTCTGCCTTTCAGGGATAACGGGCTGCCTCTTCCGCTTCTCTACGTTCCGGTCTCTTGCGACTATCACGACCAGGCGGTCTCCGAGCTTTTTCGCCTCCTCGAGGAACAGAACGTGCCCTGGATGGAGTATGTCAAAAACTCCCGTAGCAACAACGGTTTTCATTCCTAAAGTAATTTATATGATTAAAATGGTAAGTATTAAATCCGCTTCCCTTCCTTAAAATAATGACAAACCAGATCGATATACGGTTCAAAAGCCTCGAAGTCAAAAGACTGCCCGGCTCCGGAGAAGGCCCGGTCAACGTACACAACAACAGCACGATAAAGGCCGTGATCAAAGTCGAAGACAAACTCGCCGTGGAATTCGCCTTTTCCTGCAACTACGAGCCTGACGTGGGCTCGATAAAGATCGAGGGAGACCTCCTTCTGCAGGACACGCCGGAAAACATCGATAAAGCGGTCAAGGAATGGAGTAAGGAAGGGAAAAACCTTCCCACAGACACGGCAGAGAAAGTGCATAACGCGATACTTGCAAGCTGCATAATAGAGGCGGTCATCCTGTCAAGGGAAGTACACATACCCCCGCCGGTTCCTACGCCGACGATAACCCTGGCAAAAAATGAATTAAAAGGCCCCAGGACGGAAGACACAAGCAGCTATATAAGGTAATACGCATAAACTGTTTTATATTATAAAATGAAATACCTATTTACTAATTAATACTCTCTAAGTGAGTGATAAAAACCATGGCCCGGTATTGTCCCATCTGCGACGGCGTAATGGCCGTAAAAACCGTTGAAGTAGAAGTGTCACAAGGTCCGCACAGCAAAGTGATACAAGTTCCTGCCGAAGTCTGCCAGAAATGCGGCGAAAGAATATACCCTGCAGAGTCAGAGCAAAAGATAAAGAAGCTCGAGGAAGAGATGGTATCTGCCGAGCAGGAATTCGATTAAAAAAGAAAGAAAAATGGAGAGAGTATACACAATCCCCTTAAGGGAGGTCTTCAAGGCTCCTAAGCCCAAGAGGGCGAACAAAGCAGTCAGGGTAGTCAAAGACTATCTGATGAAGCACACCAAGGCAAAAACCGTGAAACTGGACGCCTCAATCAACGACGCCCTTTGGGCAAACAGCCGAGAAAAGCCGCCGAGAAAAATCAAGGTAAAGGCTGTGACTGAGGAAGGCATCGTTACTGCTTCTCTTGTTGTAGGATAAAAGGCAATGTATAAGCAGACTTCAGTAAACGGGGAAGACTTTGTTGGGCTGCTGGGTTTTGCAAGCGACAAATACGCCATCATCGCCAACTCCTTCAGGGACGCGAAAGTACTGGACGTGCCGACGATAAAGACCTCGATATACGGCACCAACCTGATAGGCCTTTTCTGCGCAGGAAACTCTAACGGAATACTCGTGCCCTATTTCATAGAAAAAGAGAAGATAGCAAGGATCAAGAAAGAGCTCAGCGAATACGGCGTAGACGTGAACATCTCCAGAATAGACGACGTATACACGTGCCTCGGCAACCTCGTAACCTGCAACGACAAAGCCGCCATCATAAGCCCTGAATTCAAGAACACCCGCGCCTTCGCAGACACCCTCGGAGTCGAGATCATACAAAAAGACATCGCAGGACACAAGGAAGTTGGAGCATGCTGCTTCGCGACCAACAAAGGATTCCTGGCACACCCCGAAGCAGAGCCTGAATTACCGGAACTATCGCAGATACTCAAAGTCCCGGGCAGGGAAGGAACCATAAATTTCGGATTCCCATTCGTAAAAGCCGGCCTCATCGCAAACAGCAACGGATACATAACTGGTCTGAGGACGAGTGGGATAGAGCTGGGACGGATAGATGACGCGCTCGGATTCTTCTAAGATTTCTGCTTCTAACCCGAATAACTAATTATATGAACCGCACCGGCTCAGTCGATCTCCCTCTCCACGGCGGCAAGGCCCCGAGGTGGCTTTTTTCCCGGATGGTTGAATTGTCCGGCGCTCTTACGGACGTCCTCGTCTATGAATACGGTCAGGTGGAATTCCTGCGCAGGATCTCTGATCCTTACTGGTTTCAGGCTTTTTCCTGCGTCATCGGCTTTGACTGGCATAGTTCCGGGACCACGACTACGGCCTGCGGGGCGTTGAAGACCGCGATCGATCCTGAGAAGACGGGCCTCTTTGTGGCCGGCGGGAAGGGTAAGGTCTTGAGGAAGGCTCCGTCGGAGATAGAGAAGGCGGGCGATCTGTTTTCTCTTTCCAGCCAGAAAGTTGACAGGCTGAAATATTCCAGCAGGATGTCTGCGAAAGTAGATTCCTCGTGCGTCCAGGACGGTTACCAATTGTATCATCATTGTTTCTTCCTGACCGAGAAAGGTGATTGGGCGGTCGTGCAGCAGGGAATGAGCTCTAGTTATGCCCGCAGGTATCACTGGCTTTCCGACGGCGTTGAAAGCTTTGTTGAAGAGCCCCATAGCGGGATTTCCAGTGATAGGATTGAGGAACGGGTTTTAGACCTTACGTCCAGGCAGAGCAGGGATTCCCGAAATGTTAGTTTAGACTTAGTCAGGGATAATCCTTCGCACATTGAAGGATACCTTTTGGGAAAGAAAAATCCTCAGACTCTTCTCCCTGATTTCGGAGGCCCCAAACCGGAATCCTTTACAATGCCGGCACATCACAGTGTCCTAGACATAGACGTGGGAAGGAAAGGAATGGAAGTCCTCCAAAAAGCCTATGAAATCCAGCCTGAAAGCTTTGAAGAACTGGTCTCCCTGCAGGGCATGGGACCGAAGAAGATAAGAGCCCTTGCATTAATATCCGAACTCGTTTACGGCGCGAAGCCGAGTTGGAAGGATCCTGCAAAATACTCCTACGCACATGGGGGAAAAGACGGCTACCCTTATCCAGTGCACCGAGAAACATACGACGGAACCATAGAAACCCTCAAAGACGCCCTGGAACGGGCTAAAATAGACAACAGAGAAAAACTTCACGCAATAAAAAGACTCAAGGAGTTCCTGTAAAAAAATGTTTGACCAAGCATTCGCCATCAAGCTGGCCCTTTCATTCCTTGCCGGAACGGCAATAGCGGCCATAACGCTATATTCCGCACAGAGATTCGGCCCAAAGACCGGCGGATTGATAGCGGGCCTTCCGTCTACGACGGCCGTAGGCTTGTTTTTCATAGGATACACACAGACGCCGGAAGCTGCGGCAACGGCAAGCACTATAGTCCCGGCAGCGGTAGGAGGAAGCCTGGTTTTTGTAATGGCTTACGTAACACTCTGCGAGAAAAAAAACTATATCCATTCCCTGCTCGCAGCCACCATGATATGGTTCGCGATAGCTCTCCCGTTGACTATCCTAAAAATAGAGAACCTATACTTCTCAAGCCCCATATTCATAACAGCTTGGATCGTCGCGGTAAAATATCTGAAAAGCTTTGATGGTGCAGCAGAAACAAGCGAAAGAATTAAACAATCCAAAGAACAGACAATTTCAAGAAGCCTCTTCGCCGGATGCGTTATATTGTTCGCGGTCTATGCCAGTAATGCGCTCGGGCCTCTCTGGGGCGGAGTCTTCGCAGCATTCCCGGCGCTTTTCTTCTCGATGTTCATAGTCCTTGGAAAAAGCTACGGCTGCGATTACACGACGACTCTCGCAAAAAACACGCCACTAGGCCTCTTTTCTGTGGCGCCGTACGTCTGGGGCGTACACTATTTCTACCCCGCCTACGGGATATTCACAGGAACTGCGCTGGCATACGTGCTGGCGTTCATCGCAGCAGCGATTATATACAAATTATCCGCCGGCTTCATAAAGAAGAAACGATCATAAAGAAAAAAACCGAGAGGAAATAAAAAACGAAGAGTATTAACGCCCATGAGCCGATGAGCAGATACACCGAAACAATCAATCCCTTCAAGGTCTTGCCCAGCTTCTCTCCGTAAGTCTTCCTGTAGAGATGGGAAAGCAACATGAGTTTTAAGAAGTATGCGGCAAGGAAGAGAAACGACAACATGAAAAAAGTGGTGTCTCCATCGCCTTTGTACGGGTCAAAGACATAGACCAGCAGGCAGACCAGGACAAACAACAGGTTTACCGGAACCGATGAACGTAAAGAAACGCTAAAGGCCGTCCGATAGTCCTGTTTGACGAATCTGAGCACGCGGGAAATTATGTAGGTAATGCATGACGTGAGAAGTAAGTCTGCGTAAAAGAACGAGAACAAGAGCAGAAACAGGAATAATAAGTAATATGTGTCTATGTCAAACATGAGAAACCCCGCCACAGGAGATATTTACAAAAACACCTCATTTAAATAAATACCTGAATAAGCATAAAAACACGAATCACCCAAGCGACATCACCCGCTCTACGCCCTTTAGCTCTTCCATCACTTCAAGCGTCCCTTTAGGCACAAGGTTCTTCCACTTTTCTCCTGCAAGAATCCTCCGGCGTATTTCCGTTCCCGAATATGTGTCCCTGTTGTAGAGTCCTGTCGCATGCACTCTGTAACCCGCCTTTGCAAAAAGCATTCTCTCCAACTCCCCGTTCGTGTAGACGACGTCGTATTTAGGCACGATGGAGTCTACGTGCGAGACCCATTTCTTGTCGTTGCCTATGTCCGGTATGTCGTAGACGGAGTATTTCTTCCCGATAGAAAGCGAACGCTCTATCATCTCCCTCCTTTCGGCTGCCGTGAAGGGATTGTTCTTTGTATGGCCTTCCTGAGAGCTGCCGATACCTATCAGTATGTGGTCTGCCTCCTTTGCCGCCTCCTCTATGAGCCTGACATGGCCGAGATGGAAGGGCTGGAATCGTCCTATTATAAGCGCCGTCGTCGACATTTCTAATCAGTTACATAATTTATCCC
>Ga0315284_10011139_pt1 | contig 12821 bp, 11 predicted proteins | sample YL17G09_16_MG_FD_203696 | JGI IMG/M metagenome (GOLD analysis project Ga0315284, IMG submission 203696) | Sediment microbial communities from Yellowstone Lake, YNP, Wyoming, USA - YL17G09_16 | ecosystem: Environmental > Aquatic > Freshwater > Lake > Sediment | place: USA: Wyoming | collected... | reverse complement strand
AAGTGTCCTGATTTCAAGGTAACAGGATTGAATAAGGTAATAGAGGTACATGGGGATTATTGGCACAAGGGTGAGGATGTGGATGCTCTGATACAGGCATATAAAGACGAAGGGATAGAGTGCTTAGTAATCTGGGAACACGAAATTTATGATGACATACAAGCAGTTCTTAAACGAATAGCTGAATTTTTGGAACAGGATAGCTGGCAGATGACATTGGCGATCTAATTTTAGACATTGGTGCATAAAAGTGGATGCCAGATAAATCATGATAATGCTGGCGTTGGGACACCTGGCACGCAGGCAGAGATTTTGTAGTTTGAGGAAACTACTTACTCACTTTTTCAATTTTAGACGAGGGCGAAATCATGATTTCAGCAATAGCATTAATAAAGAATTTCGAGGGATTCAGAGATAAGCCTTATCTATGTCCTGCTGGTTATTGGACTGTCGGTTTTGGGCATGTAATAATTGACCAAGATGGTGAAATGTTGAAAGGTGCGAAAGATAAAGACGAAGCCTTTGGGATATTTAATACTACGTTGACACAGAAACAAGCATCCGAATTGCTTGCAGAAGATTTAGTCCCTGCTGTAAATCAGATAGTAAGATTAGTTAAAGTGCCTTTGAATGATAATCAGTTAAGTTCATTAATTAGTTTTGTGTTTAATATTGGGGTAACTGCTTTTGCAAACTCTACTCTATTGAAACTCTTGAATCAAGGTCATTATGATAAAGTGCCAGAACAATTACTAAGGTGGACAAAAGCTGAAAAACTTGTGCTTAGTGGACTTGTGAAACGAAGAACGGCAGAGGCTAAGTTGTGGTCGCTGCCGGAGGTATAACATGCCATCATACAGATTTTCAATATCAGCATATTCGGATGGAAGTTCACCTCTTGTATTTTTAGCCAATCCGCTAAATGTGGAAAATATGGTTACAGGGGAAAGACCATATTCGGAGATACCGGTGATTTCCGGCACGGCTTTTAAACAGTTTTCAACTTTCGATACCAGGAAAAAAAGTTTCGCATTTGATGTGATCCCGGAGGAACGTGTTGATACGCAAACATTTATTTTTGGTGAAACGGAAAATGATGCAAACTGTCTGATGTATCTCAAGAAGTTAGACTCGGATGGATGTCTTCAAATTTTTTATCTCAATATACCTTCACCATTGACATTGCTACGACCGGAAGGTTATCGGACCACCGATTGGATTCCGGTACGCATCTTGGACGTGGTGGCAATTCCATCCTCACCGCAAGGTAAGATACGCTGGAGTGTAACATTATACTATGAAATCGTGCCTGCCGCAGAGATAACGAGTTCGTCTAGCTCATCTAGTAGTTCATCTGGCAGTTCGGGATCTTCATCAAGCAGCAGCGTTGGGTCATCGAGTAGCAGTTCTTCAAGCAGCGAATCGAGTAGTTCTTCAAGCAGCGAATCGAGTAGTTCTTCAAGCAGCGAATAAGCATGAGTCAAGATTTTCACTTAGTGGAGGTTAAATTATGAATGACATAGTTTTGAGATTGTTTACAGATTACGTTCTACCCGTTTTAGGTGCGGCAATACTGGCAGTTGGTGGGTATGGGATAACACTTCTAAACAAAAAGCTAAAGAATGAGCAGATTAGACAATCGCTGTCGCAGTTGTCTATTATTACGAAAAGCGTTGTTGAGGACCTTAATCAGACTATGGTTCCGATGCTCAAAGAAAAGATTGCTGATGGTAAATTAAGTCAAGAGGATATACAGTCATTACAAGACATGGCATTGGCGATGATCAAGTCACAGATGCAGGATGAACTGTTAGATTTATTATCAAAGAATACCATTGACGTTGACCAACGCATAAGCACTGAAATTGAGAGTCAAGTATTTCAGGCAAAAATTTGCGCTAATGGTAAATAGAATGGGAATGTCAGAAAGGAAGTTGCAGGTATTGGCTAATGGTTGCAACATGAAAAGGCATAATCCGAAATGCCTTGCCGATACCTTATTGATTCGGATGTTACTGTCGGAGGTAATTATTATATATAGAAGAAATTGTACTAGATGCGGAAAGTATTACGAGGGGCGTGGTAAGGAATTTTGCTCGAAACATTGTAGCAATACAAGAATCTATCCAAAAAAAATAGAGTCAATCCAAGAAATTATGAATCGTTTTTTTGATAAGGTACAAAAATCAGATGACCCTATTGGTTGTTGGAGATGGACAGGATATAGAAATAAAAAGGGATATGGGCAATTCCGACTAAATGGAAAGATGGTTTCAGCGCATCGAGTGGCTTATATGCTGGCGCATAGTATGGATAGTATCCCCGAAGGGATGTGTATACTTCATAATTGTGATAATCCAGAATGTACCAATGATGATCATCTTTATTTAGGCACAAATCAAGACAATATGTATGATAGAGATCGCAAAGGGAGACAGTCACATCAGTCTATAAATGTTGGTGAACGAAACGGTAGCTCGAAACTAACGGAAGAAAAAGTAAGATTAATTCGGCTGCGAATAAAAAAAGGAGACGCTCAACAAGTAATTGCGAAAGAGTTTGATGTAAGTCAAGGGGCAATTAGTCAGATAAATCAAAACAAACATTGGAAATATATTTGATGGAGAAGGTGGGTTAGAATAAGAAAAATAATTTACAAGAATGAATTATGCCCTGGGGATATATTAGTGATGACATCAGCCATTTGCTCATTTAAGGAGAGCTATCCTTCTTGGTTGATTGACACAAGAAGGACTGCATGTGATGAAATTTTCGATAATAATCCACGAATAACGCCTTTAGATGATAACGATCCAGATGTAGAAAAATATATAGCACACTACGAGGAAATACATAATTCAGGATGGAATGGAATTCATTTCGCAGATGCTTATCGGATAGATTTAGAACAGCAATTAAACTCTGATCCTAATAAAGTTGCTAAATACGGCATAGCAAAAATAAAATCTACAGGGATTAAACCTGAGATATTCATTTCAGACCAAGAGAAATCATGGCATTCACAGGTTTGGGATATCTTTCAATCTCCCAGCCCATATTGGGTTCTTAATGCTGGTTTTAAGGAAGATTATCCACTCAAGAATTATCCATTCTGGCAAGAAGTGGCTGATCTGTTTAATGAGAGATTCAAAGGCAGGATTCATCTAGTTCAGACTGGTGAAGCACATCCTGAGCATTTTCACGCACCATTAAAAGGTGTTCTTAATCTCGTTGGAAAGACAGATAAAAGACAATTCATCAGGCTTGTATATAATTCGCATGGCACCATAGGTCCTATGTCATATCAACATCATCTAGCCGCAGCGCTAGAGTTGCCTCACGTAACAGTATTGGGCGGTAGAGAAGGTCCCCGATGGGAAATGTATAATGTTGGAACAATGCTCGATACAGTGGGGATGCTAAGATGCTGTAAAGGCACTGGATGCTGGCTGTCAGGTAAAATAGAGAAGGATGGGAAAGACGGAAGATGCAAGGATTTAGTTGATTACGAGGGTCAGCAGGTTCCTAGATGTATGAGTTTAATTACTCCTGAAGAAATAGTAAACTCGATCGAGAAATATTATCTGGGCGGGGAATTGAAAATGCCAGATTCAGCTAAGTCGGTTGACGTATCTAAAGCGATAATTGTGGAACCAATTGATGATAAAAAATCGCCTGTGATAGAGCATACAGCATTACCTATTGACAAAAAATTGGTTAGCTATCTTGATAAATTACAGGCAGGAGCAAAGGTGCTATTAAACTTTGGGCATGGTTTGGGTGATGTTGTTCTCTTTTATCCTGCTGTTCAGGAACTAAGAAAACGATATCCTGACATTATTATAGACTTAAAACTATCTGAGGGACTCAATAGGGTATTTGGTGATCAGCATTTTGAAGACAATGCCTACGACTTTATCTTTGATATTCAGTATTGGATGTCAGAGGGTTCTGGATTAATGAAGGTTGAAAAATGCTGTAAGGATGAGATTGGCATACCATGTTCTGACTATATCAAAAATGTTCCTGATTACCTTCCGAAATATCCCAAACCGATAGTTGCTGTGCATTTCCAGAATTCCTCTAATCCTGCGGTAGGGTGTGATTATAGCATTGCAAAGCTTATATGGAATGAGATTATAGCGGTAGGTTTAATCCCCATTGAAGTGCATTATGAGCATAATAGACATAATGCTGTAAATACAAAATTTGATTTTATAAGTTCAGATATCAGGGATTGTAAACCTGACGTCCAAAATCTTATAGGAATTATAAGGAATTCTTATGCTTTTATAGGTGTGGTTTCAGGTCCTTTCCATATTGCTTCGAGTTGCGCTGCGGATCGAACTCTATATTTGGAAAAAGATTATACGTTGGAAAATTATTGCAGAAATCCATTGATTAAAAAAATATCCATTCGTAAGGGAGAATACATAAGGGGTTCGGTTTCAGATTTCTTGACGGAACTTATTGAAAAGCAGAATTACAAAATCTTGAGGAGTAAATAATGGTTGAGACAATCAGTGACATTAAAAAAATAATTCCATTATATAATCCTAATATGCCTGTTGATAAAAATATTACTTCGGGATTTATGTCAAAATCTGAGATAGACATCCTTATCAGATTAGCCCCTGCTCTAGGAGGCAAGAAGGCATCTGCTTTTGAATTCGGTACGAATGCTGGGAATACGACCGCAGTTTTAGCAAGATACTTTGGTCAAATCTATACGATAGATTTCTATAGAGAAATAGCCACATTCATTGATCCAGCGCAGGCAAATGAAATTCCAAGATTAGAGGATGTCGGGAAGTCTGCACGCCTACCGAATGTGCATCAGTTATATGGTGATACAACATCAAAGGCTACAAGACTAGAATTGTCCATATTAAATCGCATGTTTAACCTTGTGCTTATAGATGCGGGCCATAACTTCGTTAATGTATTGAATGACGGTATGCTTGCCTTAACAATGGTAAAATTAGGCGGGGTTGTGATCATTCACGATTACAAAGCAGAAAATGTAGGGAAGGATGTTATGCGGGCGGTTGACATAATTTCTGATATTGTAGGTAAGGTTTATCATATAGAAGGCACGTGGTTTGCATTTTGTATAATACCTAACAAAATGGAAGAGTCGAAGAAGGAAATTATTAAGGATGATATTATTCCACATGCGCTTGTATTGGGTGATCATATTGTCAAGTATCCTGACAAGCGATTCCATGATCTACCTACAGATAGCGACCGCACAATAGAGATACCTCTAATATGGGATGAAGTTATTAAATACAAACCAGAGGAAGTTTTAGAGGTTGGAAATGTTCTCGGTTACTATATTGACCGCAAACATGATGTCGTTGATCTATTAGAAAAGGGGGATGACATTATTACTGCGGATATAAGGACGTACAAGGATGAGAAGAAGTATAAACTGATTGTCTCTATTACCACGTTGGAGCATGTTGGTGATGGTAAGGATGGGCATGATATAGACGAACTTGGCATTATCAATGCGATTAATAATATGCTGGAACTACTTGAAGCGGGTGGACGAATAATATTTACGGTTCCGGTTGGGCATAATCCATACATGGATAATCTTTTCAAGGAACAAAAAATAGTTTGCGATAACATATATGCTTATAAAAGAATAGACGCATTGAATAACTGGCTTCGATTACCGTATGACGATATTAAAAATAGCGAATTATATGTGCCTTATTGGGGTACTGCTAACGCATCATTATTATGCGAAATCTATAAGAAGGGGAATTCAAGGTGAAGAACAATGGAAAATGCAATTATCAACTGCTATTGCGAAACACAGAAAAAGATAAAAAAACTAAAGATGAAGAAAATCAAAAAGAGCATGGATGATGGACGTTACATAATATATTATGATTGGTCTGGAAAATAGTTTTCAATGGAGGAGATAAATGTCTGAATTACGCTGGGATCCCGTGCTTGAAGAATGGGTCATAACTGCAAAACATCGTATGCAGCGCCCCGTAGTGCTGAACGACCCGAATATTTGTCCATTATGCCCGGGTGTGTTGGAAATACCCGGTGACTTTAATATTGTAACTTTTGAAAACAGGTTCCCATCTCTACAAAAAAACGCTCCGAAACCTGACGTAAAAGGAGACGATCTTTACAAAGTTCGTAAGGCAAAGGGAATATGCGAGGTTATAGTTTATTCTGCCAATCATGATGGCAGTATTGCACAACAAAGTTTGCAGGAAACTTATAATCTAGTCCGTGTCTGGAAAGACCGCTACGAAGAGCTTAGTAGTTACGATTTCATAAAATACGTCTTTATATTTGAAAACAAAGGTGAAACCATCGGTTCTACCATGTCTCATCCTCATGGGCAGATTTACGCATTTCCTTTTATACCTCCGAAAATTCAAAAAGAGCTAAATTCCGGCAAACAATACAAAAAGAAGAATGGGAAATGCCTGTTTTGTGAGATATTGAAAAAAGAAAAGGAAGATGGAAGGAGAATTATCACCGAAAATGACCGATTCACAGCTTTCATCCCCTTCTATGCCCACTTTTCTTATGAAGTCCACATTTATTCAAAAGAACATTTATTATCATTTGCAGAATTTGATGATGCACATCAGAAAGATTTTGCGACTATACTCAAGACCATTTTGATGAAATACGATAACCTGTTTGGTTTTTCGTTCCAATACATGATGCTCATGCACCAAGCACCAACAGACGGTAAAGATTACAGTTATTACCATTTCCATGTTGAATTTTACCCACCGCATCGCAATGCAACAAAATTCAAATATCTGGCTGGAAGTGAATCGGGTGCAGGATGTTTTATAAACGATTCCGCCGCAGAGGATAAGGCGAAAGAATTACGAGAAAAACCGCCTCACAGCCTCGATGACATAATTAAATAATAAAGGAGGAATCCAGTTGACAAACGAACGAATCGAAAAGCTGGTAAGTAGTTTCAAAGAAAACTTTGGTGGAGACCCTGAAATATTGGTACGTGCGCCCGGACGGGTTAATCTCATAGGCGAACATACAGATTATAATGCTGGCTTTGTATTTCCAGTGACAATTGACAGGGACATCATGGTAGCCTCAAGGAGTCGTGATGATGGATTGGTAAAGATACATTCTCTGGATTTCGGCGTATCAGTAGAGTTCCCATTGAGTGATATTAAATATGATGATGAACAGAAATGGAGTAACTACCCTAGAGGTGTTGCGCATTTTCTTCAGGAAGAGGGGCATACTCTGTCTGGAATGGATGCTGTGTTTACAGGTAACGTCCCACAAGCCGCAGGTCTAAGCTCATCTGCGGCGATGGAAGTGGCTACTGCGGTGACGTTTGAAAAGATAAGCGGTCTAAACATTGATCCAGAACAAATTGCTCTACTGTGCCAAAAAGCAGAAAATAAGTTCGTGGGAGTCAACTGCGGGATAATGGATCAGTTCATATCCAGAATGGGGCAGAAGGACCATGCCTTTTTATTGGATTGCAGAAGTCTTTCGTTTGATCTGATTCCACTGCACTTCGACACGATAAAGATAGTTGTATGCAATACTGGTGTAAAAAGAGGACTCGTGGACTCCGAGTATAACAAAAGACGGGCGGAATGTGAACGTGGGGTAAAGATACTCGAAAAGTTCCTACCGGGTATCGAGGCACTTCGTGACGTTGAGATTGAAGACCTTATAAAATACAGTAGTCACCTGCCAGAGATCACTGAAAAAAGATGCAGGTACGTGGTCAAAGAAAATATCCGTGTGCTAGAAAGCGTTGACGCACTCATAGAAGGGGATTTAATCAAGTTCGGCGACCTTATGAATGATTCGCATATCGGTCTGAGGGATGATTACGAGGTAAGCTGTCCAGAACTTGACGCTATGGTAGAAATAGCGTGGAGCATGGACGGAGTAGTAGGCTCAAGGATGACAGGTGCGGGTTTTGGAGGTTGTACCGTCTCGTTAGTGGTAGAGGACACACTTCAAGAATTCATAGACAAAATCAACGATGAATATCCCAAACGCACCGGCTTAAAACCAGAGATTTACGTCTGCACCGCCGAAGATGGCGCAGGGACAATAGAAATCTAAACTCAAGGATATACAGCAAGAGACCTGGATGACGATATTAAAAATAGCGAATTATATGCGCCTTATTGGGGTACTGCTAACGCATCATTATTATGCGAAATCTATAAGAAGGGGAATTCAAGGTGAAGAACAGTGGGAAATGCAATTACCGATTGTTATATAAGTGAGGTTAATTATGCCATTGTCTGTAAGTCAAAAATTCAAAACTAATGCTCTTAGTAAATCAGGCAATTACCCTGCAGCAAAAGTCACCGTGTATGACGTGAGCGGATCGGTGGGGCGCGGGAAGGGTCTTTCCAGAGAGATTATTGATGGTAACCCTCTTGGTGAAAAGATATGGCCTGCCACAGGTGCAAAAGATTATAGCCAGCAGATATGTTTTAATTTCGGTGACAGTCCGCCATTAGGAATTACGGAATATATGCTGACTGATCGAATGACGTATAGCATTCTTTGGAATGGGTTTTTCTTTTGTGGCAGACCAGCGGGAGTTACCGGGGTAGTCAATTACAAATTTGCTTATGTATCCACTGGATATTCATTTTTGACAGTGGACGGTGATTTGATATGTCAGTGTTCAAGTGCAAATCAATTAAAAGAAATAGAAGAAAGTGACTGGATAGGTTTGACTTATGAGAAATGGATTCCGCTCCAATGTATCTTCTCTCGTATGGGTGCAAGTAACCGCAGGATACAGAAGGATAAATTTATTTTGTTCTGGAAAGACGATCTCGATGACCAATATCGTGTCGTAGGAAGCGATGTAACTTCTCCACAACTTATGAGTCACAAGAATGTCACAAACACGCCCATAAGCAGTATAGAGGCTACTAGCGACTATGCATTCAATACTGTCTATCTACTTACCATCCACAGCGTGGGGGGCGTATATCATTTCCATGCCGGAGAGTCGCCAACAGAATACGCAGTTACACCTGGAGCAACACAAGCATACGATATAAACGGCGACTTGGTAACTATTGCATGGTCGTCATCCATCTATGCGAATGATCAGGCTTATATATATTGCGATGGTTTCGATCATGGATGGGATTTGCCCGGTGTGAACAATATCAGCATCGAGTGTACGAATGAAGCAGCAAGTGTTCTAACATTCAATGTTCCGGTTACCACAATAGTGTTTGATGAAGATAACGTAACTAGAAACAATGCTTATACTTATGTAACGGACAATGGTGATTATGGTGTTTTGCGAAAGAACAGGCTTATAGAGGCATCGCTGGGATACGTGGTAAATGGCAGTGAGGAATTAGTTAAAAAATTCACAGGATTTATACAGGACATCAAGCCCAGCCATAAATCTAGTAGTGATGGCGGAAGCGTAATGATGTTGGATGTCACCTGTATGGATGCTAGAGTTTCGATGGTAGGCACCCCAATTACTAAAATTGAGAACATACCCATGGGACCGTTGCCCGATACGCTCTGTTATGATTTGATTCAAAGATTTGCTACAGCAGATGGCATTGGTTGTGATGGAAAAATTAGACCGCCAGCATACGATGGGTGGAAACTTACAGATGTGATACGTACAGTAGGATACCAGAATAATATGACTTCATCTCAATTGTGGGCAAAGGATGAGCATGATAATTACTTAATAGATGATAGAGAATTGTATTTAGAGCGGAGTCCGTCATATCCCTATACGTTTTCTACGCAGTATGGCACAAGGTCAGAGGCAAAGTCATATAAAGTGTCAGGACGAGAATATGCGGGTGGTTATGGCAATCTTGTTGTTGAGCAGCCACAGGAAACGGGAAGACTTTTACGACGTTATAATATAACTAAATGGCTTGCTAATAGGGGTTGGAGAGCTGCTTTGGAAAAAATTTCCTACAATGAGTATTATGGCAGTGTGCAGGAGGACGCATATCTATATCCCTTCCCTTTTGATGGCGATCCATACGAGTTATTGCAGACAATAGTTGCAGATTTTGGATTAAAGGTTGGGGTTAATACGGATGGGAATGTGTATTTAAAATATCCGAATAACCCGAAAATATATAATACACACGCAGATGACACTGATACCGATTATATTGAATATACAGCAGCGTGGGAGAAAACACCGGAGTCTTATTTAACCTCAATAATGGCGTCAGAGCAACAGCCGATACGATGTTTCATGCACACACTTTCAGAGGCGGGAACGGCAACGGTGCATTTCCAGGGGGTAGGATTAAGAGTAATTTTTGCATTACCAAAGACAGCCTCTACTGCAACGGTGGACATAGATAGTGTAAGAGTAGATGGGGTAAACGTTTTGGATACAACAACAGGAGATATAGGGCATAGAGAATGGATAGATAATGTTGACGTAAATGGTGTGGTGGATTTATCATCAGGTGCCTTCTATGATGGTGATGAAGATTATTGGTATAACTGTATGGGAAATAATCAGCTTATGGGGTACAATCCTACCATGTTTACGATATGTAATAACCTGACGTATGGCGATCATGTAGCAGAGATCAACTGGAATACTGGCACGGTAGCCATCGAAGGTTTCGCTGTTATCGCAAATGCAGTTGATGTTCCTGTGCATATATTCGATAGTACGGTGGATATATCTGATGTGGATTATGATGATTCTTTAGATAGCATGACCAATGATGTAACAATCATTGGTAATATGACAGGAGCCGAGAACGATTACGTGCAGGCACGCGCTACGGACTTAGCCTCGATAGTTGACCCTAGTTCTCCCAATTACATTGGTGTGCGCAGACCGTGGACTATCATAACGCCGAAAGTAAATCAGCACATGGCTGAGTTTTTGGCACAGCATTTGTTGTTGGCATATTGCAGAGGAAAGCGTTTTCCGTCCGTCAACACTACAGGACTGACATGGCTTTACCCAGATGACTGTATTGCAATAGATGACAGTGGAATAGGAATGTACAGCGAATTAGCTGCTATTGACTGGCGCTGGGCATTATATTTCATTCGTTATTGGATTACCTCGACAAAAGAATCTTACAGTAAAGGTGAGGATGGTGCAGTACAGTATACCATGTCACTTGAGATGACGAGTTTCCAGCCTCTACCGGCGTATGAAATGGTGCCTGAACCTTCAAAGACCGATTATTTTTATCCTTTAGTAAACGCTGACGTAAATATAGATGATAGCGCTGCAACATACAACCCGTATCTTGAGGATTACTCAGGCAAGTATGTAAACATAGAGTATGGGCTTGCATGGAATGCTAGGAAGCTTGCAGTAAGAGTAGTAACGGCGCAGTCTCTTAAACTATTTGGTGAAAAGAAATTACCTACTACCCCTGTAAATATTTTAACAGCACAGTCAGGATTCGTTCCTGCCGGAAAATATATTAACCGCTGGGACGGGTGGATAGTTAATACAGATGGCAAAGGTTTATATGCTCCTGATGGACACTATGCGATAGAGTGGGAGATAGAGAAATATGACACCGGTGAGACATTTTATTTTAGATCAGATGCAGGCGTCCATGCAGTATTAAAGAGTGTCACGCCTGAGACAATCGAGATAGTGCAAGATTCTTCTGTTTACGGAACATCAAGATATGCTGTAACAACAACACCATTCGGCACAAAAGATAGCCCTGCTGCGTTCTATAATGACGAGAATAGTGGGCATGGATTACAATATGATGTCACACTAGCTTGCCCTGCCAAGATAATGCTGGGCGGCATGGTTCGTCATTTATTTGCGCATGGTACTCTGCCAGCCAACACGGATACAGGATTTTTTAAACCAACAGAAATGTGGGCATTTACTATCCCTGGGGAAGAAGAGGCACCATTATTAGATTCAGGTGATTATACATTTTATTTCAATCCTATGAATATGTTATCTAGGAGCGGCGGGATTGTTCCATTTGGTGACTTAGGTATTCTTAAATATGATGATATACAAACTCAAGACTGGTGGGTTTGCTGGCATATTATCTTTAATCTATTCTTTATAGATAAAGCCGGTAATAAAGAAATGGTGGGTCCCTCGTACCCTGACTACCCTGATTCTTATGGCGTTGTATGGGGTGGGGATAGTGCTTTATATGGCGACCCTTCGGATATTGTGACACGACATGACAGTGAGTATACTTATATATTTCATAGGTTTAGGAAGATTATTTGATGGGTAATTACAAAGACATAATCAATATACAACGAAAACCAATGCACGACTTGCCATCGCAGGAACGGTTGATAAGTTCGACTATGACATCTCAGAACATCAACAATGCCCCGGTATTATGGTTAGTATGGGAGTATGTTCATGATGATGGGGAGATGCACGATCCGCAACTTCCTGACCATGGTATTCCAGTTATTAGCTCCTCGTCTAGCTCATCAAATTCATCTAGTAGCTCAGGGTCATCATCTAGCAGCAGCGTTGGGTCTTCGAGTAGTTCCTCAAGCAGCGAATCTAGTAGTTCCAGTAGTTCCTCGTCAAGTTCAGGATCATCATCTAGCAGTTCGTCCTCAAGTTCCGTATAGGAGATCGCAATGGCAGACAATACACCATATATTCTTGGAACCGATAAAGGTCTACTGATCGATAGGATGTATGTACCTTATATGCACAAGGTCTATTCTACAGAAGTCTTTGTTGAGCAAGCAGTTAATCTAGCGGTCACTATAGAATTTAGCGGACAGTTGACAGTTATTAAGGAATTTGAAAATATCCAGACTACGATCTACGAGAC
>Ga0315284_10011137_pt1 | contig 12823 bp, 14 predicted proteins | sample YL17G09_16_MG_FD_203696 | JGI IMG/M metagenome (GOLD analysis project Ga0315284, IMG submission 203696) | Sediment microbial communities from Yellowstone Lake, YNP, Wyoming, USA - YL17G09_16 | ecosystem: Environmental > Aquatic > Freshwater > Lake > Sediment | place: USA: Wyoming | collected... | reverse complement strand
ACCTACTCGGATACTGACATCGTGCGTCTATATAACACGACTGGCATGCTCCAAATAGCTGGTATGGATTTTGAGATTTCATCATCTTCAGGTGCAGCTTATACTCTAATCGGTCTAAGAGCAGTTGGGTTTGCTTTTGCTGGTACAGCAGGTAATACAAGACGTATCTCTAAATTTGCCGCAGTAGATCCTCAATTTCTGTATGTAACAGAGATTACAAAGGCTACTTCAGCAGTTGTGAGAACATCTATGAACCCAACAAGATATTATTCAGTTGGTATGAAAGTAAGATTTAACGTTCCTTCATCTTTTGGGATGACAGAAATGAACGGTCTTACCGGCACTATCACCGCAATGTCTTCGGCTAACTACACCATGACAGTAAATATCGATTCTACTGCCTTTACAACTTTTGCTTTCCCAGCATCTTCTTCTTCACCAGTAGCCGCATTGTTTGCTACTGTTGCACCAGCAGGGGCAAGCACACAGTTTAACAGTACAACAGGTACTTACACTGGTTATGATTTTAACCTCCAGCCATTCCGTACAGGAGAATTTACTCCGTATATGTTCTTGGCAGGTGGTGCACAGTCGCCAGCTGGTGCCGCTTCAGATGTTATTCTGTGGCAGGCATTCAAAGATGATGCTAACTTCTACACCTAGTAGAGCTTAGTATTTAGGTATCACATAGGGGGAGAAATCCCCCTTACTTTAAGGATAGAATGAGTATATTCCCCCCGAATCCGATAGACGCTAACACCTTTCTAGCCCCCTCGCCTGTTGTACCTTTTAACTTACTCATAGCAAGTATCACAAATGCCAATCCATGTGTTGTGACCGTCACAGTAACTTCACCACAAATAAACAGTTATCAGCCTAATCAACTTATCCTGATGACCATTCCTTACAACTATGGAATGCAACAGCTAGCAGACCAAGTAGTAAAGATTAAGTCAGTGAATGTAAATGCCCTTTCGTTAGATGTAGACTCGACAACCTTTGACACATTTGCTATACCTGTAGGGTATGTACAAAAGCCGGCATCTATATCTTCTTTTGGAAGCAGGAACCTATACGATTTTACAAACGTCCCTTTCCATTCCTTAGATGGAACGGTAGGAAATTAGAAGGAACAAAATATGACCTACAAACAACTAGTTACTAAAAATGGCCTTGCCCATGGTTGTATCAATACTGTCGCCAACTCGGTTGAAGACAATGATTTTAAATATGCGAAGCCTGACGCTAAAGAAAAACTAAAAGCTCAAAAGAAAGATGAGTCTAGAATTGTTTCTGCAAGATATCTCCACAAAGACGGTGGAAATGAAAGATGTGAAAAGCCCTATATGAGATGGGCGGGTGAGCCTATTACTATGTGGAGGCTACTTCATGATCATGTGTACGAACTTCCTTATGGATTCATTAAAGAAATCAACGAAGAACAAATACCTTTGCCACAAAGAAGCGAAATTCTAGATGCAAATGGAGTTCCTAGCAAAGTTGAAGGTAGAGCACAAAAGACTCATCAATTAGTACCCGTAGGATTCTAAAATGACAACTCAAGCCAATTCGACTTTATCTCAAATAAGAAGATGGGTTAGGGAGTATACCGCCTCGTCAAGTGAATCGGCTTTGAGTACTTCATATATAGATCAGCAGATCAATACCTTTTACAATTCCAACTTTCCATATGCTATAAAAATGGATCAGATGAGAAGTGTGTATTCTTTTTACACAGTTCCTTATCAAGATAGATACCCTGTAGATGTAAACTATATCCAGGGCATCAGAGCCCCTTTTTATGTCGATGGATATCAAGGATCTTTTTATAAAGATAGGCAACAGTTTTATACTATATGGCCTAGGTGGCCTTCTCTTTTTAATCCGATTAATGGGGACGGTGTCACTACAGCATTTGCCTTTACTATTCCGGGTCCTTTTCTTGCAAATAATGTAACCTTAGGTGGAACAGATGTTCTAGGTGGAACAATTAGAGTAGAGGACGACGGAAACGGTAGCTTATATCTACAAACTCCCAACGCTCAGACGACTGTTCCTGTACAAACGTCCAGCAATCCAAAACCAGGAATGCTAAATCAAAACACTGGCAATCCTGGACTATACGCGGTTCAGTTAGTTGGAACTGTGAATTACATCACTGGGTCTATAGCGATTAACTTTCCTGTAGCTCCGGCATCTGGGACTCAGGTTAATTGCTTTGTATCCCAATATCAGACAGGAAGACCTTACACGCTCTTATTTTGGAATAACTACTTTGAGATTAGACCTATTCCCAAGCTTATTCATAAGTGTGAAATCGAAGTTTATCTAAGCCCGGTTCAGTTTATGACCGATAACGATACCCCTATTCTCAATCAATGGGCACAGTACATATCTTTAGGCGTTTCTATAGCTATTCTTACCCTTAGACAAGATATGCAGGGCGTAACCAATCTAATGCCTATGTTTAAGGATCAAGAAGGTCAGGTATTAGAGCGTCAAGGCGTAGAAGAGATTGGCCAAAGGAATGCAACCCTCTTTGCTGGGTCATCTCCAAGCCAGGGGTCTAATGGATTTAATCAGGGGTTCTGGTATTAAATGTCTGGCTACATTCCAACAAAGATAGCAGGGTTCTCAACAGGCTTAGTTCAAGAGCGTGAAGAATTTATTCTTCCTGATGACGCCTACCCAACCCTAGAAAATGCCTTTGTTTGGAGAGAGAGAATAAAGAGAAGACAAGGTCTCGAGCTTTTAGGACGTTTAAGAAGAACATTTCTAACGGTGTCACTTGGTAACTCGGGAGCTTCTCCTTGGACTTTTACAATATTCGCAACTGTTGTTCCACCTATTAATTTACTGGTTCAACCAAACGCAGAGATTGAACCTGGTTCAGTTGTTATCACGATAGGAGGAGTCATATTCACCGATCAGGGTGATGGTACTCTAACCAGTGTGACAGTAGGAAACAGCGGCGTTATAAATTATATTACCGGTGTAGTGACCCTGACTACAACTGTGGCAGCTGGAACAGCGGCAACGATCGATTATAATTACTTCCCGGGTCTTCCTGTGATGGGGATAAGGACTCGGGAATTAAATTCTGTATCGAACGAGATGATGGTCGTATTCGATCAGGTCTATGCATACAGATTCTCATCGACCGGTTTTGTTGAATTAGCTCCAGGAACTACCTGGACAGGTGATGATGACGACTTCTTTTGGACAACCAATTATTGGGTGGATGCATCAAATGACAAGTTATTCTGGGCTACAAATGCGAGTGGTACAGCGGGTGATCCCATCAGATACTATAATGGGTCAGTTTGGACTAATTTTGCACCTCAGATAAATTCGGCAGCGGATTTACTAAATCAATGTCTAGCTATGCTTCCGTTTAGGGGAAGACTATTAGCATTCAATACCCTTGAAGGGGCTAATCTAGCTCTATCAACTTCGTTTTTGCAAAGAATAAGATGGTCAGCTATTGGGAGTCCTATTACCACCAATGCTTGGAGAGATGATATCCCAGGACAAGGCGGATTTCTAGATATTCCAACCTCAGAAAGCATAACTTCTGTAGGATTTGTTCGAGACAATCTAGTTATTTATTGTGAAAGAAGCACCTGGCAATTGAGATATACCGGGCGGTCGATAGCTCCTTTCCAAATTGAGAAGGTTAATTCCGAGCTAGGAGCAGCTAGCACTTTCTCAGCTGTTCAGTTTGATACTTCCTTAGTTGGTATAGGAGATAAAGGTATAGTCGAATGCGACTCATACAAGAGCAGTCGTATAGATATAAAAATACCCGATCTAGTCTTTGAATTTGACAATGAAAATAACGGCCCCAAAAGAATTCAAGGTATAAGAGACTTTCAACAAAGACTAGCTTACTGGATTTATCCATATACACCCGGTGAAGTTGGTCTAGAGCAGTACTATCCAAACCGACGCTTAGTTTATAATTATGAAAATGATTCATGGGCTATTTTTACAGATTCTTTAACAGCCCTAGGAACCTATCAACCTCCTTTAGGAATCTCTTGGAGTTCACCAGCTGCAAAAATACCGTGGACAAATGCTAATTTTCCGTGGATTGGCCGACCTTCTTTATTCCCAGCAGTCATGGGAGGAAATCAACAAGGATTCGTGATGTACTTAGGGTCTAATTTGACCCCTAAAGTAACCAATGATGTTACTTTAACCATTACAGCGATCACAGGAAATACAACAACACCAACTGTAATCACAAGCCCAGATCATAATCTCATCACAGGGCAGGTAATTTCTATAAATGATATTCCTTCAGGAACTCCTTTTGACACTTTAAATTTAGCTATCTTTGGAATAGTTGTAGTAGATGAAGATACCTTTCAGTTATGGGTTTATAATCCAGTAACAGATCAATTCACTATTCCTCAAACCGATGCGCCGGCTACTTATGTGGGCGGAGGAAAGATAGCTGTAAGAGACGGATTTGCTATTCAAAGTAAAAAGTTCAACAACCTAGACGAAGGAGAAAATATTCAAGTTGGATATATCGATGTCTTAATGAGCTCAACAGATGAAGGAGCTATTTCCCTTTTTGTTTTACTTAATTACAACGAGAATAGTCCAGTAAACACATTGCCACAGAATGTTATTCCCGTATCAGGAACCAGAGACGATTTCTTTAACGTAGTCGTTCCTACAACACAGACTTCATTAGGCGGGATATCAGGATCGAAATATTGGCAAAGAGTATATTGCCCTGTTAGAGGCGCATTTGTAACACTTGTTTGGACTTTGTCTAATTCACAGTTAGTTGGAGTTGAGCAGGAATCAAACGTTCAAATAGACGCTCAAATATTGTGGTCTAGAAAGGCTGGACGTCTTGGAACATTTTAATTAAAGGTAAAAATAACTTATGGCTTATGTAGACACACCTCTTCCAAATGACGATTTAGATGTCTCTCAACCACAAATGAGAACTAACTTTTCATCAGCGAACACAACCTTTGGAATTGACCACTATCAATTTAGTGATCTGACAGCAAATTTAGGCTATCACAAAGTTACTCATTGGCCCAGTGAAACTGCACCAACATCAAACGCTTCATATGCTCAAATGTATGGCAGACAACAAACAGCACCTTTAGGTGTTTTACAATATTCTGTTAGAGGATTGGCAAGTCAGGTTCCATCCCCAGTCACCCTCATTCAATCACAATCAGCAGCTATCACTTTAGCTAATAACGCGACTACGGATATTTTAGATTTTACTGGATTATCAAGAGCTTCTTTTTCCGTAACAGGATTTGATACTGGAGCGACTCCAGGTTTAAATACTTTCTTTGGAGCATGGACAGGAACTACCTTTACTTTTGGCACTGCTGCTTCAGGTCAAACAGGAACTTATTTTACTCTTACCTTATCAGGAAATACTCTTAGATTAAAAAATTCTTCAGGTGGAGCGTTGAATAATGTCTATTGGACAATGCAATTGTTGAGGCTTGAATGAGTGTACCTGGTACAAGCCAAGATTTTGAGTCATATGTTCCTGTCTATGATGTTATTCCAGATAAATGGGAAGATGCTCAGGCGTTTCTTGTAGAGGCTTTGAAAAAGATTGCGAATGCAATCAATGTTCGAGAGATAGGTTGGCTACTAGATCAAGAGCTACTATCTGGACAAGCTTTTATTCCTGCTACATCATCAAACCCACCTCAATACAGATCCGTCTTTAGAAAAGTCATTGACTTCTCACCTGTAGTAGGCGGTGTTCCAAAAGCAGTAGCACATGGAATAAATTTTGACTCAAGATTTACGTTGCTTCATCTCTATGCAGGAGCAACCAATTCAGGTACATTGTTAGCAGATCCGATTCCAAATGGAGCGGACACGGTTACAATGGATGCAACAAATATAACAATCACGGCAGCAGCCTCTTATGATAGAGTCTTTTGTACAGTGGAGTACATTCTAGAGGTATAAGATGGGTTTTTGGACAGGTGAGGAAGAAAAGTTTGGTCAACGATCAACTTTAGGAAAAGAGCAACAGGGCCTTTATCAGCAAATGTTAAGAGCTTTGCAAGGTCAAGGAGGAGGCGGCGCATTTGGTCAATCCGCAGATTATTACCGTAGCCTTTTTGATGAGGATAACGATACGTTTAACTCCCTAGCCAATCCAGAGCAAAGACGGTTTAGAGAGCAAACAATTCCTGATTTAGCAGAGCAATTTGCGGGTATGGGATCAGGTGGCCTTTCATCTAGTGGATTTAGAAATGCTACAGTGAATGCAGGAACAGATTTAGCTGAAAGATTAGCATCAATGAGAGCGGGTCTTAGACAGCAGGGGGCCCAAGGATTATCGGGTCTTGGTCAATTTGGATTAGGGCAATTCAATGAGAACTATTATACCCCAAGAACTCCTGGTTTCTTAGAAAACCTTGGTGGTATGATCGGTGGAGTTGGTGGTCAAGCAGCATCAGCATATTTTGGCGGTCCTGCTGCTGCAATTGCACAAGGTGGAAGCTCTTTCGGTAAGTCATCACCTTATGGAAATGCAAACCCTGGAGTAGGTGGTAATACAAGTAGATCAGGCCTACCAACATTTATGGGGAGATAACCATGCAGATTTTACCAGCAGGCGGAACATTCGCATCAAACTTCGGGGCAAATATTGCTAGAGGTCTATCGGAGCAGGTACCTAAAGAAGTAGAAAGACATAGATTATCTTCAGGACTAAAAAGCTTATCAGAAAATAAAGGAAACTTATCTCCATTTCAAAGGTTTTCTCAGCTACTTACGTTGCCTGGAATCACACCTCAGGGTATTCAAAGCGGAGCTGATTTACTAAAGCAAGAGGGCGTAAGTCAAGCACTCATGCAACAAGCACAAGAAGCTAATCAGCCAAGGCCTAATCCGTTTATTCAGCAAGGGCAGGAATTTAATCAATCCAGACCAGATACGCTTTCAACACGTGATCCTCTTGAGGCAAAATTAAATAATCCAATTCCAAAAACATTTCAGGAAATACAGCAAAGAGCTGGTCAGTTAATGCAAAGCAATCCGGCTCTTTATGGAAATGATCCAGATAAAGCGCTAGACGCTGCCCAATATGAAGAAGCACAGATACAAAAGCGAAATGAGGCATTCCAAGCAAGAAGGACAGCAGAACAAGAAGTTGAAGCTAGTGTAGAAAGTAAGTTATCAAAGCAGAGAGCGGATAGGAATGTAGATCTTCCTGAAGACGTATATGAATCCATTAGAAAGGAAGCTGTAAACTCTGTAAAAAGCAGAAAAGATGGCGGAGAAGGTCTTACTGAAACAGAGGCAAGAAACATTTATGGAAACAAGTTAGAGCAAGTGGCAAGACAATATGCTAATTTAGATGCTCTCGGCGATTGGGGTATGTTGTTTAGTCCTCCAGGAAAAACAAAATCTACATTAAAAGCTCTTTCTGATGATTTCTACAAGAGAGGAGATGAGAGAAATCTAGCTCAACTATTAGTTGCAAAGCATGACCTGTCTCCCATGAAGGCTTATTCTATAGCATCCCCTATCGATAGAGAATCAGAATTAAATCAAGAATTTAAAAAAATAAAGCCAAATATTGTAAGTAAAGTCAGTGGTGCAGTGGGTCAGATGAGCAATACACCGGGAATAGGAAAGGCTCTCAATGTCGCAACTTCTTTATTAGACCCATTTGTTGATAGCACAACTTTAGAAGCTTCAAAGAAATTGGCACCTTTATTGGGCAAAAATGGAAGTGTTTTATCTGTAGCTCAAGGTTTAAAAGACAAAGGATTGAATCCTCAGATATGGATACAATATGTAAGAGATAACAAAGATTCTCTTAACCTAACAGAAAGACAGGCAGATGAGCTTGGTAAAACAGACCCTTGGATTCCAAAATTAAATGATTATTGGTTAAGTGAATAGGAGATATATATGTCAGCACAACCTTATCAGTTAGAGTCAGAAGAAATTCGTAGAAGGGTAGAGCAGCCAGGAAAACTCCTTCGACAAGGAGCTTCAATTGCCGGAACAGTAGCGGGTGTAGCCGGAATTGGTCCAGCTGCGAATTTAGTAAAAAAAGTCCTTCCGTTTTTAAGCGAATTTGTTCCAGAAAATCTTGTTCAAAAGGGATTATCTAAAATAAACCCAAGATTAGGGAAATTTGTTAAGGATACCCAAGGAGCTGGCTTTGGAATAGATGAGATAAAAGGTTTCATTAAGGACAAAATACAACCAGCCAAGCAATCAGGAAATGTCATAGAGCAATACTCTCCCGAGCTCTTTCAGTTTATTTCGGAAGGCGTAAAGAAAGGATTGTCTCCTTATAAGGTTGCTTCAAAAGCCTACGAAGATAAAAACTTTCGTGGAATCATAGACAAGTTAACCCAAGACCACAAATCGTCATTTGCTGAAATCCTAGACTCAATTTTTGGATCTGAAGGGACTCAAGAAAACACAAGACAAGAAGCCTTAGGTAAATTCAATCAAAAGAAAACGGGATTAATGGACGAAGAACGTCAAAGATTCCAACAAGCCTACCCTCAAGCTCAGCAACAGGGTCAAGGCGGAAGTCAGGGTGATCAGGCTATTATTGCAGCACTACAAAAAATATTGAGCATGTAGATGAATGAGCAAGCAATTGAAGAGATCAAGAATGCTGTTAGAGAACTTGTAAAACTTCTTGCTGCTCGTGGAAAACCTTTATCTGAGGAGCTTAAGCTTCACTTAGCTCAGGTTATTGAGTACGCAGGCGAGCGTATTCAAGAGCTTAGGAATGCACCTATTGAACCTATTGCACCTGAAGTAGATCCAGCACCCTATGAATCAAGTAATATAAATGGGTTTAAGTATGATGACAAAACAGGCGAACTAGTTGTTAAATTTCAGGATAAATACCCAGGACAAAACGGACCAGTTTACTCTTATTCCGGTGTGCCTAAATTCATCTTTGACGTTTTTAGCAGAGGCGCAGTAGCACCTAAAACCAGCGGTCAGAATGCCTGGCATGCATGGAAAAAAGGAGTTACGCCATCTCTAGGTGCTGCAATGTGGGCTCTGATAAGAAATGGTGGGTTTAAATACCAGAAATTAACCTAAAACTTTTCATCTTTAAAATGCTTTTCCCAGAGCTCTTCAAGGGTTTCTTTATTTTCCATCTAGCACTAAGCTCGTAGACCCTAAGACACTGTTGGTTAAAGATAGCTCTTGCAGCCAGGGTGCCTAAAAAAACAACACAGATAATAACTACCATTATCTCCCCCTAAAATACTGCTCATTAGCATGTCTTTGAGCATCTTGAGCTCGTTGTCTTAGCCAATTATCTTGAGACTCTCTGTCATAGTCTCTGTTGTAAGCGCTTAGGCAATTGAATGAAACCATAGCAAAAATGGTTAATAGAATGTTCTTTTTCATAAAACTCCCGAAAAGTTAAGTTTTCATATATTATACATTATCGGACATTTAGAATTATAAAGATGAAGAAAAAAAAGATTGCCTTGAGTTTACCCTATCAATACAATCCGCCTATATGATGCACATAGAGGTCACTTTACGACTTGCCTACGGTCAAGAAAGGTTTTACCCAAACTCCTCAGACTCAAAGACTTTATGCAAACTAATGCAAAAGAAATCCTTAACCCGTCAAGAGCTAGAAATTTGCAAGAAATCTGGATGGGATGTCATCGTTTTAGTTAGCACAAAACCGTTCCAACGTATCTAAATAGCTTTGTTCCCTTTCCTTTAAATCGTATCTTGAGATTTACAAAAGGAAAAAAATCATGACATCCAATTCAATGAGTCAAAATCCATTAGGTTATACTGGGGTAAGCTTTAATCAAAACCCACCTTTTATCAATGCTAATAGAGCACCTACCATAAACGATATTCAACTGCCCGGTACACAATGGCAAGATAACAGCGTTAGTCCAGATATAATTTATCAGACCACAGGGAACGGGGTGTGGGACGTTGGCGGCGGTTCTGCTGCAACAACCACAACCTACGGAACAGTCCTACTTACAGACAACAGTCAGCCCGTAGCCACTAAAGTTTACGCCGACGCTCTTGCAATTGCTGGAGCTCCTGTTTCTACTGAAACAGTTGCTGGTATTGGTCAACTTGCAACAAACATTGAGGCTGTAGCAGGTACTGCATCAACCGGAGCGCTAGCTTTATTACTTACCCCATCAAATTTAGCGCCGGTTTTTGCAGCAGCACCCGCAATCGGTGGCACAACTCCAGCAGCAGCTCTATTTACAACTATAGGCGCATCTGGATTAGCTTCCTTAAGTGGTTCAGCAACGATTACAACTGGTGCTGTAGCCCTCAATTTAGCTTCTGATGCTTCAACAGGTGCTGTAAACATAGGGACTGGCGCAGGCGCTAGAACCATTACTATAGGTAACGTCACAGGAGCTACAGCAGTTGTAGTTAACACTGGGACAGGACACTTCACTGTTACAACAACAGGTGCAGGAGATATCTTGCTAAACGCAGCAGATACAGTACTAATTGACTCTGCTGGTGTGTTAGAACTTAATTCTTCAGCAGGCGTTATCGGAATTGGTAACGATGCAGTTGCTCAGGCAATAAACGTTGGAACAGGAGCAGCGGCTAGGACAATAACCTTAGGAAATTCTTCTGGAGCCACCTCTCTAGTATTAGATTGTGGAACTGGTGCTCTGAATATCGGAACAAATGCAATAGCCCATACCGTTTCAATTGGAAATAGCACAGGTGCTACTTCTTTAGTATTAGATGCTGGTACAGGCCCTATTAACGTAGGTACGAATGCTATAGCTCACACCGTTACAATTGGTAATATCACAGGAGCTACAGCAGTAAACGTTAACTCTGGAACAGCAGCTTGCGCATGGACTACCACTAACGGATCTTTTGGATTAGTCACTGGTACAGGTGCTATAAACTTAGGTGCTGATGCCGCAGCTAAAACGATTACAATCGGTAACGGGACAGGAGCCACTTCAGTAGTTGTCAATTGCGGGACAGGTGCCCTAAATATTGGTACTAATGCTATAGCTCACACCGTTACAATTGGTAACGTCACAGGCGCAACAGCAGTTAATGTTAACTCCGGAACAGCAGCTTGTGCATGGACTACTACAAACGGTTCATTTGGCGTAGTAACAGGAACAGGAGCAATTAACGTTGGTACTGATGCAGCAGCTAAAACGATCACAATCGGTAACATTACAGGTGCTACAGCAGTCAATGTTAACTCTGGTACAGCAGCTTGTGCGTGGACAACAACAAATGGTTCATTTGGTTTAGTTACAGGTACAGGTGCTATCAACCTAGGTGCTGACGCCGCAGCCAAAACAATCACAATTGGTAATATTACAGGCGCTACAGGTATCGCTCAGTTAGTTGGCACAGGTAACTTCTCTTTAGATGGTGCTGCAACATCAACATATACTTTTGCTCCAAGTACAACTTCAGGGACCATTAATTTTGGGGGAACTGGAGCTAACACTGGGACCATGACTATTGCTGGTGGTACAGGCGTACAATCCATCAATATTGCCAACTCAACTGGAGTAAAGACTGTTAATATTGCAACAGGTGCCGCAGCTAACGTTGTATCGTTGGGTTCAACAAATACCACAGCTACAACAACTATAAATTCAGGCAGTGGTAATGTTAATGTCACAGGTGGTCACCTAGCAATTGCATCAGTTGCAAAAACTCTCCTTGTTAATGGCGGAGCAGTAACCGACTTTATTGGAACAGGAGTTTTAACACTTGGCACACAGACTATAGCAAATACGAACATTGCTACAGGTGATATCATTCTATTAACAAGAACTGGTGCGGCTGCATCAACAACTCTTGGTATATTAAGCTATACAATTAGTAATGCGACAAGTTTTACCGTAACCAGTTTGATTCTTGGGACACCTGGATCTACACAGACCGGTGACGTTTCTACCTATGCATACTTTATCGTAAGACCAACTTAATATTGCTTGTCGTTTCTCCCTTTGGTATAAGTATGAAATACCAAAGGGAGAAATATGATTAAAAATAAAACACAGGTCGAGACAGTAATTAGTGAAAAAACATACCACTTTCTTTGTGATCAAGATGCGACGTTAGAAAACGTAAGAGCAGCTTTACATAATTTTTTAGGTATGATTGATCAAATAGAAGAAAGAATTAAAAAAGCACAAGAAGAAGCAAAAGAAAAAGAAAGCAGTGAATCAATTGTTGAACCTGTTTCAACAGAAGGGGCATAATGTATACAAACATAGTTCGTTTTGACAAACTTCGTGGGATAGGAAACGCTTCTATTACTGCTTCATATGCACCTTTAGGATTTCTGACCACTCCGGCCACTCCTGCTCCATTTACACATGCGATGAGGGTCGTGCACTTCACAAACACAACTGATGCTAATGTGTTAGTTAGTTTTGATGCCATTAATGATAATATTGTTATACCAGCTGATACATTTTCATTATATGACCTTACAGGCAACCAAGACACAAATGAAGCTTTTAGATATCAAAATGGTTCTCAGTTATATATAAAATATGAAAGCGCTCCTCCAACATCGGGTGACTTTTACGTGACCGCAGTTTATGGTTTGGGGGAATAATGACCCCTGAAGAGAAAGCAAACTTTGAGTTTAGGCTAGGACAATTAGAGTCTCGTTTAGCACCATCATTCGAGGCTTTGAAAACTAGAGTAATGTCCTATGATAAGGTAGTCGATGAGTTAAAAAAGATTAGAGAAGTCCAAAGTGAATTATGTTCTAACCATTCCTATTTAGAGGAAAAGTTAGGTTCTTTCTCATTAGGAATACAGC
>Ga0315284_10011136_pt1 | contig 12824 bp, 12 predicted proteins | sample YL17G09_16_MG_FD_203696 | JGI IMG/M metagenome (GOLD analysis project Ga0315284, IMG submission 203696) | Sediment microbial communities from Yellowstone Lake, YNP, Wyoming, USA - YL17G09_16 | ecosystem: Environmental > Aquatic > Freshwater > Lake > Sediment | place: USA: Wyoming | collected... | reverse complement strand
CCTGTTCTCAAAATCCCTCCGCACGTCCCCGCTCAAAAACGTCGTCATTCTTATCCCGCCGCCAACCATCACGCCGATGACTGTCCCCCAAGCCGCGCCTGCGATTCCCATTTTCGGGAAACCAAATTTGCCAAAAATCAAAACGTAGTTGAGAGTGATATTGACTACCTGCGCAATCAACGAGGCGTACATCGATAGAATCGGGCGGTGGATGCCCATAAAAAATTGCGTCCCCGACCATACGAATACGACGGCCACGTTGCTGAAAAGCATAATGCGAAAGTAAATAACTTCAAGTTCGACAACGTCGGGGGCGTGGCCGAATGACCTGAATATCGCTGGCGCCAAAGGCCAGCATACTGCAAGCACCAGCAATGAGAATGCCAGGCCCATATATATCGCCTGCCAGAAGTAGCTTGCGCATTCCTTTTTCTGCCCTCGCCCAAAGCACTGGCTGACGAATGTGCCGACGCTGGCAAATACTCCCATTGTGCACATCGCAGGAATAGAGGCGACGAAGCCCGCCGGCAGCACCGCGGCAAGCGCAGCCGTGCCTAACCGCGAGACCATTATCCGGTCCACGAACTGCATCAGCGTAAAAGAAACAGTCGTAACAACCATCGGCCCCGCTAACCTGAGCATAAAACCCAGCGAGGTCTCATCGACGACGAGTGGTTTGGCCTGATTGTTCATTTGCAGTAACGGTTTAGTTTATCTAACAGGATTTCTTCAGAAACGCCCGTGATTGCGATGGTTTTGATAGGTGAGGTCAGGCCAGAGGTTATTTTGATGGTGTTTTTCTTGACGTCTAAAGTGTCGGCTAAAAATTCGACGAGCGACTGATTGGCCTTGCCCTTTTCAGGTGCCGCGGCCAGTTTAATTTTTAACATTCCGCCCAATACGCCGGCTATTGCCGTCCTGCTCGAACGCGGCACAACCTTGACCGAAAAGATGACCGCGCCGTCTTTCTGTTGTATCTTCAACTCCCCCATAAGAGTTTCTATTCTGCACGTTCGCGGAGGTTTGCGCCGATGGCCAACTGCACGTATTTTTCAATCTGTTCGGCTAATTCGCTAAGCGACGGCAACTGGAAGTCCTCGAAATGCCCCGGCACGAATTCGCCGTTGAGGGCCTTCTTGAATATTCTGACTCGAATCAGTGCCGGCTGTGTCGCCCCTTTGGTGTAGTCGCTGTCCTTGTGTTCGGTAAGCTCGACCCGCCAGTCCTCGCTTATAAAAACAAGGCATTTGCCCGTATAAACGGCCGTCGGAAAGTATTCGTATAACAATTTCAACGTTCCCATCGGCGACTATTATACAGCGCCCGACCGCAAGAGCAAAGGTCACTTGCCCCCTGAGGATTGAAAGATTATATTGCCGGCAGGTTGGTAGAATTGGTAAAAAGATGGGAGATTTCAAATGAAAAGGTTATCTATCGCACTGTCGATAATAATGCTGGCTATGGCCTCGTGTATGTCCAATCAGAAAAAAGAACCTGACAAAGGGAATATGCCGTCGCTTGCGTCGCCGAAAGCCCTCAATGATGACTGGAGCAAATGGCTTGTCGGCGACTGGCAAGGCACGGCTAAATCGGATTTCGGAGGCCACAAGGACTGGGTAACAGGTAAATGCCGGCTGAATATCGAATTCGCCCTCAATGGCCAATTCCTGCTCAGGAAAGGTCAGGCCCAAATAATCAATATGTCAGATGAATACTTACAACACCTCAAAGGGCAGCACCTGTCCGATTCGGATATCGAAAAGATTCGCAGTTCGACCTTTGAGGACATTGAATTTTACACTACGGACTCGAAAACCGGTGAGATTATTGGTTATCTGTTTGACAGTTTGGGTTGTATCGCCAAAGGGACAGGCAAACGCCAGGGCAACAAAGAGATTATCAATTGGGTCTGGTCAGGCCAGGGAGTGGGTTCGAGCGTTCGCGTTACAGAAAAGGTCAGCGACGACAAGTTTATCACCACTGAAAAATATACGATGCCCGACGGTTCCACAATGGAAGATAAAGCCGAAATGACCCGTAGTAAAAAGACCTCAGACTAAAGATTGTCTTTACGCCTAAGTTTGTCAGCGAGGGTTCGGGCGAGAGTATCATAATCAGCCACAGGGCCGGTGAGCGTGGATTGGACAAACTTTTTTCCTTCCGGGTCGCTCAAACATGCGGAAATTGTAATCTGGCTGCCTGATATTTTCGCAAATACCCCCGCCGGGGCATGACAGCCGCATCCCAAAGCGGCAAAGACCAATCGTTCGGCTGTTGTTGTAATGCAGGCTTCCTTGTCGTCAAGCTTTGAGATGATTTCTTTTGTCTCGGTATCATCGTCACGAATCTGCACTGCCAACGCCCCCTGCGCTGGGGCAGGGATAAATTGAAGCGGGTCAAAAATAATCGATATTTTGTCAGCGAGGTTCAATCGTTCCAGCCCTGCTCGCGCAAGAACTATCGCATCGAAATCGCCCTGCTCAAGCTTCTTTAATCGGGTAGTAACATTGCCCCTGATGGGGACGCACTGCAAATCACCCCTCAACCGTTTTAGCTGAACAGTTCTTCGTAAACTCGACGTGCCTGCCTTTGCGCCCTTTGGTAATTCATCGATGGACTTAATCGGCGCAGCCGACACAAGACAATCCTCAGGGTATCGGCGGTCAAGAACGGCAGCGATTGTGAGTCCTTCGCGAATCGCTGTAGGGAGGTCTTTGAAACTATGCACTGCTATATCGGCTTCGCTCGCAAGCAGGGCTTCTTCGAGCTTGGACGTGAAAAAGCCGGTCGATTTCAGCTCCCAAAGCGTCGTGCGCCTGTCTTTGTCGCCTTCGCTTGTTATTTTTTTGATTCGGATATCAAGGTCAGGACACAAATTGCGAAGCGACGATACGACAATCCCGGTTTGTGCCAGGGCCAGAGAGCCGTCGCGCGTCGCGACAATGAGCGTTTTTTTCATCTCTCGGCCTCATCCTCTAAAAGGAACATCCTGTTGACCAAATCAAGCGCACGCAGATGCTGGCTGCTTGGGTCTTCGGGATTGTTATCCTTGATGAAGCTTACCGGCCCGTGCACTAATTTCCTCGCAAGTGATTCTGCGAACATCTCGAGTTTTTTGGCGTTTCCAGCACCGAAATCTTTGGCATAGCGTTTCGCCTCAGCTCGTGCCAGCTCCGTCGCCTTTTGGGTAAGCTGTGTAACAACGGGCACGACCGACAACGAATCGAGCCAGCGCGCAAATTTGCTCGTGAAATCATCGACTATTTTTTTCGCCTTGGGTATTTCGCTTGAGCGCTTCGCTTTGTTGATAACTATCCGCCGGTCGAGGTCGTCTATATTAACGATTGTTACGCAGTCGAATTGCCTGACGTGCTCATCTATATCCCTCGGCACGGCTATATCAATCATCAATATCGGTTTGCGACGTTTCTGCAGAACGCTCTTTACGTCCTGATATGTGATAACGGGCTGAGTTGCTCCGGTTGATGCGATTACCAAATCGACTTCCTTAAGCGCCTTGGCTATTCCTTTCAGGGTAATCACCCGGCCCGTGCCTAAGCGTTTGCACATTGCCTTGGCGTTGTCCCTGCTTCGGTTGGCTATAACAAGGGAGCCGATGCCTCCCTTGACTAAATACCTCGCGGCAAGCTCCGCGTTTTCGCCCGCGCCGATTACCATACCGGCGCTTGACCGCAGGTTCATTTTTTCTTTTGCAAGCTCGACCGCCGCTAAGCTCATCGAAACGGCCCCGCAATTGATGTCGGTCTGCGCTCGCACGGCCTTGCCCGCCCGAAACGCCGTATGAAACAGCCGGTGAAAAATAAATCTGCTTGCCCGGCATCCAATGGACTCGATATAAGCGGCCTTTACCTGTGACAGTATCTGGTTCTCGCCCAACATTTGCGAGTCGAGGCCCGCGGCAACACCGAACAGATGTCTGGCAACGTCAATACCCTTTTTTTGCCTGCAGTGTTTTCGCCACGTCCGCGCCCCATCCGGACTGATCCCCCCGATTACTTTGCTTACAGGTTGCCTCCAGTCGATGCCCTTTTGGGCATAAAGGTAAATCTCAGTGCGGTTGCACGTCTGTAAAATAGCCGCTTCAGCGATACCTCGCTGCCCCAGCAGGGCGCCAAGCATATCGTGTTGCTGCTCCTCGGCAAACGAAACCTTTTCCCGTTCTTCAACCGGGCAATCGTGATAATTTACACTGTGCAGCACAAGCTCCATAGTGGTCTTATTATAACAACCGTTGATTTCGATGCCACATCGTTACAGAGTCGCGCCGGCATATTGCTTGAGAACAAAGGCGTTTCTGTCATAATGTGTCCGGCTGTATTTTTCGTTTTGGACGGCGATGGAGCAAAAGACAAACTCAAAAAATCGATTAAGACGCTCATTACTATGGGCGGCCCTGACGCTGATTCCGCTTTTGATAGCGCTCTCGATATATGGGGCGTTTATCGGGGCCCAAAGGGCTGAGGATTTAGCCGTTCTGCGACAGGAATAAAAAAAGCGAGGACGCCTCAAAAAGCGTCCTCGCTTCGGTGTTTTTTTTCAATAGCAGCTATCGGCAACCTACGGAGAATATACCACAGCACAAGGTTCGTTGTGAATGGACAAAACAGCATCAGAGTTGTTAAGCGCATCCAGTAATGCAATCATCAACGTTCGTTGAGCTGTGGAACCGCTAAGCCAGAGATTAACGGCATCAGTAATCAAATCCGAAACAACAATCCAAGTGCCGTCGGGCTTTTGAATCGTCGCACCGAGACCTATGGGATTATCTTTCGGACGATTCCTAATATTCATAATAAACGCATCCAACTGCTGCGCGAGCTGCAGTTTCACGGGGCTATTTTTGTAAACTAAGAAGATCGACTGCTCCGCACACGGATCGCCCGCAGCAGCGACTATTGTTCCCCCAATATTAACCGCAGGAACGATACTGCCGTTAACGTTACTGCCGCTACAATACCTGCCATTTATGGGGCCAAAAGGCCTCGTATTCGGGTCACATGATGCCCAGGGCGCAAGAAAGTTAAGGTAGTCAAAGTCGGCCTGGTTCGTTTCAGCAAGGCCGTTTTTGTTGTGCCAGTAACCCTTTGTGTCAAAGTCGGCCTTTCCCGTGCAGACGTTGCCGAACTCGAAGGATTTCTCGTCGCCTTCGGCCAGTTTAATATTCAGTTTGCAGGGGTCGGTCGTCGCTACCCAGTGGATGTCGGGGCCGTCCGGCGGCAAAATCTCGCACAGGTTATAATCGCCGGGTAAAAGCTCATCGAATGTTACACAGCCGTTTTCCCCGGTGACAATATCATCACCCTCAACAACGATATGTTCCCCTTTAATATTGTCGCCTTCAAGCTTAAATCGTATCCCCACCACCGGCGGCTCCTGGTTGTTGACTCCGTTGCCGTTGCGGTCGTAGAACTTGCAGGCGGTGATGCTTCCGAGCTGAATATTGCCGAAGATAACCGTATGCTCCTCGGCACAATCGCTGATAACGTTAAGCGAAACACAGCTTGTCTTTGGCTCAATTTTGACGCCGTCAACAAACAGAGAGGTTTGCCGCCAGCCTTTTAGAATTTCCTCACATACCTCCCAGGTCCCCGCCGGAGACGTCAGGACGATAACAGGGGTGTCTTTTGGGATTTGGTTGCCGAGGGGGTCGGTTATATTTATCGGCCAGTCATCAATGTAGTCCTCGTCGTCGTCTTTTTGACCATTGGCGTTTGAGTCGTCAAACTTGAAAACGTTGATTACGGACGGAAGGGGACATTCGTTTGAACCCGGACCTACTTTGAAGTTGTCCGTCTTGCTCTCGTCGTGAATAAAGCCGTGGACGCCCTGGCCCGGCTTGAACTCGCCAACCGGAGTTACCCAGACCTTGTAAACGCCGCCGGGGTTGGGAGTATTGGCGTAACCGGGGCTGCCGTTGGGGTCTTGCAGGATGGCCCAGAGCTGATAACACTGAACAAATTCTCCGCCGTTAACTTGCACGGTCGCCGGAGGCGACTTTAAGGTGGAACTGCCCAGCAGGACTTCTCCGGACGGGGAAGTAACCTGGACGTAATAAGGGCCGTCCGTCAGACCCGCTGCGCCTTCGTGATGCTGCGGCCCGCCGTCGAGGTAAACATCCAGCTTTGTCTCATACTGGGTATTCCCGTTGACGACCTGGCAGGTGATGTCCGTGGTAAAAATGGCGCCTTTAACATTCGCCATAGCAGAACTGCCGGCAAGTGCCATCGCCAGCAACAATATTAACAATCCTGTCTTCTTCATAATTTCAACCCTCCAACGATTAAGATTTTCTGTTAAAAGTTCGACCAAGTATTTTTCCCGGCCTTCACAGCTTTCGGACAACGGACAACTCAAAATTGTCTGCGTCTGCTAAAATCCTCGTTATTCGTCATGAATAATGGAATGTGGCTCTTTTTTACGTGCACCTCCTTCCTTCAATCAATCAAAATTTGTCTTAAGAAAACCTCCGCTTTTAATGTGCATTTTATGAATAGGAAAAGGAACGAGAACCGTCGAGGACGCTTTCAACATTATTTTTCGCCCTTCCCAAAATAACAGTGTGTATCCGGTTGTTTTTAACGATCCTTCAAGAAAACTGATACCCTGCTCCAAAGAAAATTAATGTTATCACATTCGAGGGCGAAATGCAAGCAAGATCCGATAAAAACCTTGAGAATGTAGTTGTTTTTGTCATAATATACCGCCCGAAGTAGTTTTTTCGGGTTTTTTAAGGCAATTATGCAAGAAGCGGGATTAAAAAATCGGGTAAAACGCGAAGTTTTACGGAGTCCCGTGAAGCGGGGCCTTGTTTTGTGGGCAGGATTGCTTCTTATCCTGCTTTTGACAGGTTTTTCAATATACGGGGCGTTTATCGGGGCCGAATCGGCCAAGGCGTTTTTCAACTCCATCCCGCTGGCCGTTTACTGGCTGGCGCTCGCAGTCCTGTTAATCTCGGCAATTGCACTCTTTCACCGCCTGCTGCACATTCGGGGATTGTTCCTGATTCATCTCGGCTGTGTGCTGGTCCTCGCCGGCGCCCTATGGGGCTCGCGGGCGGGACTCAAAATCCAGGACGCATTATTCGGCACAAACACAATCCACGCCGGCCAAATGCCAATCTACGAAGGCAAGACCGAAAAGATGGTGGAAATGGATGATGGCAGCGCAAAGGAACTCCCCTTTGCGGTCCGGCTTGTCGATTTCCGGCTTGAGTATTACCAGCCGGGTGAGTTGTTAATCCAGACACGCAATGGAGAAGGGTTCAGGATGCCGGCTAAACCGGGTATGGAGTATTTCCTCGGCGAGGATTTCGGCAGCGTGGAAATCGTCAGGCAATTTGAAAACTTCAAACTGATTTTTGACGGTAACAAGAAAGTAGCAATTGACGACCCCAACCCCGGCGCGCCGGGAAATCCAGCCCTCGAATTACTCCTGAAAAAACCGGATGGAAACGAAACAACCAAATATGTCTTTGAGCGCTTCGCAGGTCACCTCGCCCCGGATGATAATCTGGCGTTTTCATATCGAAGGATGATTCGGGACTACATAAGCGACCTGCAGGTCATTAAAGACGACAAGGTCCTTACGCGAAAAAGTATCGAGGTGAACAGACCTTTGCATTTCGCCGGCTACCTTTTCTACCAGCAGGGCTATGACGATGAATCAGGGCAATACACCGTGCTTCGAGTAACAAGCGATACCGGCCTGGGGATTGTTTATCTCGGATATATTTTGCTTTGTGCGGGTGTCTTCTGGCATCTCTGGCTGCGGCATATATTCGGCGACAGGGAAATGGAAGATTAAATAATGGCGGTCAAATACACGATTCAGGGTCTTTTGATTTACGCAAGCGTCGCCGCGTTCCTTCTGGCATTTGTCTTGACGCTGCTGCGAAGCAAAAAAACCGGGCATATCCTCTTTATGTTTGGTTTCCTGCTCGGCTGCGCAGGCATCACTTATCGCTGGCTCGACGTCAGGCATATACCAATGCAGAACCTGTTCGAGGTATTTTTGTGCCTCGGGGCCTTGGTTTATCCGATTTCAATTTTTTGCAATCGTGTTTTGCGAGTCGGCGGCGTCGCAGCAGATATGCTGATTGGAGCGATTGTGCTTTTCCCCGCCGGTTTCATATTCAGCGCCGAGCCACAGCAGCTCCCGCCTGCCCTTCAAAGCTGGCTTTTCGGCCCACACGTCCTTGTTTATATGCTCTCATACATCCTTATGACAAAGGCAGCCGTGCAGGCAACAATCCAACTGGCTGGCAGGGGGGCGGTCGGCAACTTACTTTTGCCCCAAGAAGCGACTTATCGAATGGTTTGTGCGGGCTTTCCACTTTTAACCCTCGGCCTGGTTCTCGGCAGTGTCTGGGGTCAGCGCGCCTGGGGCGACTGGTGGGGATGGGACCCAAAAGAATTATGGTCGCTCGCCTCCTGGCTCCTTTACGTCGGCTTCTTCCACTTCCGCTATATGTTCGGCAGAAAGTTCCCGCGGATAAATTCGCTCTGGGTAATCACCGGCCTGATTGTCATAATAATAACCCTGTTATGGGTCAACCTCTCTCGCCTTTTCCCCGGCCTTCACAGTTACGCAATGTAACACGGCGGCTTTGGTCTTGGCAACCACGACGATTTGAGGTATAAAGCAAGGGATTTTGAAACGTTAATCGAGCTTTGAAAGGATAACAAAAAATGGCCAGGAACATGCTTTTAGGTCTCGTGATTGTTGTATTGTTGGCGCCGTTGGCAAGCTGTGCCGGGCCGCCCGCGGTGAGCTCCGTCGAACCGAACGCAAAAGAGCCGAATGCGCCTCCGGAGGTAAAAAAACCGGAGATTATTCAGTGGGTCGAAACCGAAACAGGCAAATGGATGGTCCACGATACTAATCGGCCTGTGGCGCCGGTAGTAACGCCGGGTGAATCGACCTGCGGCGACAAGGCGGAGCGCTTCGCGGAGTCCCCCTTGGGGGTCGGCATCGCGCCTTCGGATGCGGTTGTGCTTTTTGACGGCAATGACCTTTCGAAGTGGGAATCAGCCAAAAAACCAGGCCAGCCCGCGCCTTGGAAGATGGGCGACGGCTGCTTCGAAACCGTAAAAGACGCTGGCTACATCCGCACAAAACAAAAGTTCGGCTCCTGCCAGCTTCATCTCGAATTCGCCACGCCGGAAAAAGTGTTGGGCAGCAGCCAGGGTCGCGGAAACAGCGGCGTATTCCTGATGGAGACGTATGAGATACAGGTGCTCGATTCATATAACAACCGCACCTACGCCGATGGTCAGTGCGGGGCGCTTTATGGTCGTAACATGCCGCTTGTCAACGCATCTCGAAAGCCGGGTGAATGGCAAACATACGATGTAATTTTCCACAGGCCGACTTTTAAGGACGGCAAAGTGGACAGGAAGGTGAGGTTTACCATATTTCAAAATGGTGTTCTCATCCAGGACAACGTCGAGCTTCAGGGCGGAACCGGCTGGATAGGCCCCCACGCTGTAACTGACTATTTCCCTCACGGCGATAAAGGAGCGCTCTCACTCCAGGACCACGGCAACCCCGTTAAATTCCGTAACATCTGGATTCGCGAATTAAAAGATTGATACAGGCAAAAATCAAAAGCCAAAAGGCCGGGCGACTTGCCCGGCCTTTTTTATGATTTTTTGCGCGCATTTTTCGGGCTGAGTTACACTATAATTATGAAAGCTGGTATCAGCAAAGGTCTGGATTTGGCAGGTGCAATATGAGCGAGAAGACAGACCAATCGGCAGAGAGCCAATTAGTAGAGCAGGCGCAAAACGGCCGTTTGGATAGCTTCAGCGCCCTCTACGAACGGTTCTACGGCAGTATGGTGGCCCTGGCATATTCGGCGACAGGTAACATTTATGCCGCTGAGGATATCGCACAGGAAACATTTGCGATTGCCTGTCGGGACCTGCCAAAGTTGAGAAGTAAAGATAAGTTTACGGCCTGGTTGGCGGGGATATGTCGAAACGTCGCTAAGCAAATGAACAGGCAGGAAATTCAAAAAAATGTGCACCGCCTGCCTTCCTCAAGAGCGCAACCCGAGCAAAACTTATTCACCGATGAAGTCAGGCGGACTGTATGGCAACTGCGCCCTCGCGACAGGGAGCCGATAGTCCTGCGGTATTACGATAATCTTTCTTACGAGCAGATTGCAGGGGTATTGGGTATTTCTGTGCAGGCGGTGCACGGCCGGCTAATCAGAGCAAAAAGAAAAATCGCAAAACAGTTGAAACGCGTTGGCGTAACAGAGGCGGATTATGAAGGCGTCTGAAAACAATAATTGGCTGGAAGATACCCTTGCAAAGGCAATCAGCTCGGAAAAACGCGAGCCGGACTTTGCCAAATGGCAACAGGAACATCCGGAAGCATTGCAAATGTTAAAGTCGCAGGCAACACGGCAAACACAGCCGCGAGGTCTGCTTGAAATAGGGAGAATAATTATGAGAAGTCCGATTACAAAGTTAGCTGCTGCCGCAACGATAATTGTTGCGGTTGTCGTATCAATAACGGTTTTCAATAAGTCAGTGCCAACTGTGATACCAACTGCTTCAGCGGCACAGATACTGAGCGAAGCAGCACAAGCTGTGTCGAATCTGCGTTCCGTCCACATCAAGGCACAAATGCGGACAGACCCGTATGACAACTTTGCGTCAATAGATGTGAATCGTGGTCTTGTCCAGGTTGAATTATGGAAGCAGATAGACAATAACGGTATCACAAGATGGCGGTATGAAAAGCCCGGGCGGGTTATGGTTACTGAAGGAGAGAATTGGGATAATTCGGTGCTTTATGTAAAGGACAAATTCGCTTCCAAATGGAAAGGTCCTGGCGGGTCGGTTGGTATGTTGAAACAACTGCTCGATGTGGATAAAGTGCTCGATAGCGAGATTCAGCGTGCCCAGAAACAGGGCTCCGAGCTTACAACAAAAACCGACGGAAAAAACAAACTGGTCGTTATTATCGATGCAAATGCACAGGGCGACTTTGCCAATGACTGGTCAAAAAACAAATACATTACCACTTCGAATAATCGCCGGATTTATCGTTTCGACGATAAGACCAAGTTACTTGAAGGGCTTGAGATTTATATCTATCCGAGCGAAAAGCGGAAGGTCCTGGTTTTTGAGGTTAGGCAGATTGAATACAACATCGATATCGACCCGAAGCTTTTCACCCTTAAGATTCCCAAAGACACTATCTGGGATCTCCAGCCGGAAATCCTGCCTGACAACGCAAAATATGAACGAATGAGTCCTAAAGAATCGGCAACAGCATTTTTTGAGGCCTGTAGCCAGGAAGATTGGAATGAGTTTCTCAAATTCTGGTCGATGTCGGCCGTAAGAGAAGATATCAAACAATACTACGGCAGACTACAAATCATAAGCATTGGCGAACCGTTTAAATCCGGTCAGTATCCGGGCTGGTTTGTACCGTATGAAATAAAGCTTAAGAGCGGGAAAATCAAGAAGTGGAACCTGGCGGTGAGAAACGATAATCCCGCAAAACGATGGGTCGTCGACGGCGGATTCTGAGCTTATGACCCAGTGTGAAATTAAGGCCGGGCGGTTATGCTCGGCCTTTTTTATTTTTTTTCTGTCGCAAAACCGCCGGCAGCGTCACTATATAGCGAAGACCCGGGGCTATTTTGTATATTAGTGTGTGGAGCTTGAAAATGCCCGAAAATGACGGATTCTACATTCAGCGGTGCCTCGACGGCCATCCGGACGATTTTCGACACCTCGTCCGGCGGTATAAGGGGCCGCTTACGGGGTATTTAGCGGGGCAGCTCGGGAGAAGCGATTTGGCCGAAGAGGCGCTGCAGGAAGTCTTCGTCAGGTGCTATTTCGGCTTGTCTTCGCTGGAAAAGCAGGAGTCGTTTTTCGCCTGGATGCTCGGCGTTGCCAATCGAGTCGCAAAAGAACAGGTAAGAATAGAACAGAAAGAGCGGCAGGCAGCCGAGAAATTGGCTCAAATGCCTGCCCAATCAGCCGGCGAACGTGACTGGCCATTGGCGAAAACGGTCGCCAAACTCAATGATTTTTCCAGGCAGTTAATTCTGCTTCGATACTATGGCGGGCATTCCTGTAAAGACGTCGCGGCAATTTTGAACATTCCCATCGGCACCGTGACAAAATCCCTCTCAAGGGCTTACACTCAGCTCAGAGATATGATGAAGCAGGATATGGCGGATGAAAGTGGGGTGCGGTTATGAACTGTGCAGATTGTAGAGAACTTCTGGTCGGCTATATTGAGAAATTACTCGATGAGCAGCAAGGCGAAACGGTCAGACGGCACTTGACCGCTTGTGCCGACTGCCGGGAAGAGTTAAAGCAAATAATGGCGATTCAAAAACATCTTGCCGCAGAAGGTCGCCGCAGCAACGCAAACGACCTCGAAAACGCCGTAATGGACAGAATCCTCCGCCAACAGGCATTCGAACTCCGCAAATCCGATGAAAACAAACAACACAAGAATTTATGGAGATTAGTTATGAGAAACAGATTAGCTCAATTGGCCGCGGCTGCGGTTATCGTCGCGGCGGTAATTGCTGGTATTCACTATTTTGGGGGAGGCGCCACAAAACCGTGCCTCGCCTGGGATTGCGTCATCCGCCCGATTATGGACGCCAATACCGCCCAATTTGACATCACTATCGGCGAAGGAGGCAAGGCGCCTGTGATTCACGATATGATTATGGGGTCAAAAATTAGGCGGACTTTGGATGGTATGGTAGAAGCGAGTATTATTGATTTGAGTGCCTCGCAAATCCTGTCACTCGACCCCGTCAA
>Ga0315284_10011135_pt1 | contig 12826 bp, 13 predicted proteins | sample YL17G09_16_MG_FD_203696 | JGI IMG/M metagenome (GOLD analysis project Ga0315284, IMG submission 203696) | Sediment microbial communities from Yellowstone Lake, YNP, Wyoming, USA - YL17G09_16 | ecosystem: Environmental > Aquatic > Freshwater > Lake > Sediment | place: USA: Wyoming | collected... | reverse complement strand
CTCGCGTCTCCACTAAGCCTCGAGTATAGTAATTTATGCCTATAAAATCAAGGGTTTTAGCACGCATTAACCTCTCAATAAATTCAAAATTAAAATACTTATTCCTTAAATAAATAGCAATCCTGTTTCTTAAGGTAACGGTGCAAGGTACAAATGCCTGCATATTTTGGGCGATACTTATTAAAGGTGGATTCAGGTTCTCTTTTCTATAAATTTTATGGATGAGTTTATAGCTTTTTATGTGGGAAAGGATTAGGTTTTCTTTTACCTTCTTAGCTTTTAAAAAGGATTTTTCCTGAGGCGGCCAAAAACCTAAGATATAGGCATGATACACATAGACCATTGGCTCATTTATAGTCACCCAGTATTTTACATTTTTACATAGAACTCTAACAGTTTTTTCTACATAGCGTAAAAAATATTCACAGGCTTTCTCATTTTGCCAGCCCCCTTTCCTCGCAAACCATAAAGGATTGGTAAAATGGTGCAAAGTAACTATGGGTTCGAGGTTACGCTGTTTCAAAGAAAGGATGACATCTCTATAATGTTCTAATTCTCGCTCTGAAAATTTACCTTCTTGAGGTTCTATGCGGCTCCACTCAAGGGATAAACGATGGGCATTGTGATTAAGCAGGTTGGCTAAATCAAAATCGCACTTGTAAAGCTCGTAATGCCGACAGGCCAGCCCCGAAGTCTCCTTTAAGCCAACCCTTTTCTCCCATTCCCACCAATCACTATTTATATTGTTCCCTTCCACCTGATAGGCAGAGGTAGCTGCGCCCCAGAGAAAATCTTTAGAAAATTCAAGCATAATTGTTTATATTATAACACCTTAAAATAAAAAATCCCAACATTTTTGTTGGGATCCATTCCCGCTTTTAGCGGGATCCCGCCTTTACTTAAATTGCTAAGCGGGAAAAATAAAACAGCCGATAAAGGTGTTTTACTTCATCACCTCTATCTCTCGGCAACCCAGCCACCATATCCGCCAAACACAAAGAGCGGATTTAGGTCTGTGGCTTTGTGTCCCTATCTTTCGATAGGTTTACCTTTATCGGCTATAATAAAGTATACAACAAAATTACCTATTTTTCAAGGTTAGGGTATTTAAATTCTCTAAATATATTTTCCTTTTTGAACTTTTTTATAATTCTGAACGATAAGAAATAACCATAAATATTTAAATGTCTATTAACCAAGATATCTAAAATCATATGTTGTGTTATACCAATTGCAAAAGCAACCCAGAATAAGCTTAATTTAAATAAGGAAATAATAACCCAGAGCAGAAATACTAATTCTAGGGAATGAAAAAAAAGAAACAAGAACTCAAATTGTCTTTCTAAACACCAGAAATATATATTTTTTATTTTTAGCGTTATACCTCGTTGTAAGTAATAATCCAAAATATGGTCTACGTCTATTAATACGCCGGCAAGCAAAGATACAAAAAATGCTATGCCGGACTTAAAGACAAGCCAGACCAATCCGCTTATAGTAAATGTACAGATAATATGGCTGCTAAGCTTAATAATAAACCTCTTTTAAAAGCCGATTATCTCTTTCTCTTTTTGCTGGGTTTAGAAGGAACGGGTGCAGGATTAAGATACGGGCTCAATATAGCCCAAGTCTTAGTCCCTATCTTCCCATCAATTCCTAAATTATTTGCTCTCTGGAAATCCTCGATTGCTTTTTTAGTCAGAGGGCCTTTTTTGCCATCGACCATCCCCATATAAAAACCAGCATTCTTTAGAGCTGTCTGAATCTCGCGGACTGTTGGTTTATACGGCCCGGATGGCGGCAATTGTCCTAATTGAATCTCAGCCGCTTTGGTCTCAGGCTGCGGAACTGCCGAACTTGGTGTCACCGTTACTGCCGGTGCGGTCTTAGTCGCCACTTCAGGAACTATTTGGGTTGAGGCATCAAACTTGCTTAATTCTTCTATTGAAATTGGTTCCTGTGTTTCTGAAATAGGTTGCTGTTTCCTGCCGCAAGCAGCCAGATAAACAACCAAAACTAACGCAAGGATAATAAATATAAATTTTTTCATAACTATCTTTTCACCTCCTTATTATGTTTGTACGAGTTTTGTTTTAAGTTCGCTATCAAATCATTATAGCAGACCTACTTATTTTAATACTTCTTTAGAAAAAATCAAATAAAATTTTGTTTTTATATATTTCTTATCTGCGGGTACAATATATTTATAATAATAAAAAAAGCAGTACAGATAATTCCGCTGATCAAAACCGTTATTGAAACGCCCCAGATATGCGCTAAGCTTCCCGCAAGCAAATTGCCAAAAGGCATAAAACCCGCAAAGGTCAGCATAAATGCGCTCATCGCCCTGCCCCTGAATTCGTCGGGAACCAATGCCTGCAATAAAGTATTTACTATGCCGATGGCTGTAACCGAAGCCCCGCCTATTAATATTAAAGTAATAAGCGAAATGAAATATGTTTTAGACAGAGAAAACAGCACTAATGAAATAGAAAATATTATGGAAGATGAAATTAACAATTTGCCCTTATATTTAAAATCGCCTAAACGCGCCAATATCAATGCCGCAATCAAAGCGCCAAAACCAGCGGAGGACATAAGTAACCCTAAGCCTTTTACTCCCACATTTAACACATCATTTGCAAAAACAGGCATAAGTATGACATAAGAAATACCAAATAGGCTGGTTATGCCTACCATGCTAATTAATATAAGTATAATGCGGTTATCCTTAATAAATCTTAAACCGTCACTTAGATCTTTTATCAAAAAAGTTTTGGTAGACCTTCTTTGCCCATTATTGATATTTATTAATAAAAGGGCTATTATTACTGCAAGAAAGCTTATGCCGTTTATATAAAAACAACCGCTCATCCCGATGCTTGCTATAAGTATACCTGCCAAAGCAGGCCCGATGATACGGGCGGAACTAAAAGCAGCGGAATTTAAGGCAATGGCGTTGAGCAGATGCTCCTTTCCCACTAAGTCCGCTATTACTGCCTGACGAGCTGGCGCATCGAAGGCCAACACTATGCCATTCAATAGGGCAATTAGCATTATCTGCGTAGGTGTGATTAATTTCATCTGTGTTAATAGGGCAAGAAGAAAAGCTAAAAGCATAAAGGCATTTTGCGTAAACAGGAGAATGTTCTTTTTATTCATCCTATCTGCGGCTACGCCTCCGAATAAAGAAAGAAGAAATACGGGGATGGAACTTAAAAAGCCGACTAATCCCAACAAAAATACGGAATTGGTCAATTGAAACATAAGCCAACTCTGGGTGACAACTTGAACCCAGGTGCCGATAAGTGAAACAAACATTCCTAACCAATAAATACGGAAATTTCTTATAGATAATGAAGAAAACATAGGGCTATAATTTATGAAAAAGTTTTCTCAATAAATGTAATAATCTCTTTTATAATATTCTCTTTTTTATGCTTTAGCGCTTCACTTAAACCCTCGCCAAAAGAAGTATCCTCAACCTGTATCCCTGCTACGTATATCTTTGTCTTAATACCCAAATTTTTGGAAAGCTCAAAGATGTTTCTTAGATTAATTTCATGCGTAGAACTAACAAAATTATCTAGTTTATAGTCTATATCTCTTAACTCACTTATCTTCAGTTCTCCGAAGCCAAAACCCGCATTAATCCCATCAATGAAAAGAACTGCATCGTAAGTTTTTAACCTGTGCAGCAAATCAAAACTGGCGCTGCCGAAATTAAGATAATCTATGTCTTCGCGCTTATAAAACTTAAGGAGAGATTCCAGAATTATTATCCCTATTCCATCATCTCTCCTTAGGGTATTACCTAGACCAATGACTGCTATTTTTTTAGACAAACTTTACATCCAATATGTGGGTAGCGCAGGAGATGCAAGGGTCGTACGCCCTGGCCAACATTTCTAAATCTAAGGTAATGGCTTCCTGCGTCTTTTTACCCAGCAATTCCGGGACGATCTTACGCATATCCTCTTCCAAATTTCCCATATTTTGATTTGTCGGTATCACGCAATTTGCTTTGGCGATATTTCCTGTTTCATCAATAGAATATTCATGAAATAAAGAGCCGCGCGGCACCTCTACGCAACCTACACCTATATTAGGCTTATACTTAATTTTATCTACTTCGCTTCTTTTCGGCCAAGACGATACCACAATTTTTTTCTCATCCAGGCCTTCCTTTAAAATCTTCTCCATTATTTTTATCGACTCCTCAAGACAATGCACCCATTCTACCATCTGCGCAACGGTATTAAGGTAAGGATTATAACAAGGTGCCTTCAGGCCTAAACCATCGGCTACTGTTTTTGCTTTCTTATTAAGCAAATTATAATTATTATTGAATCTGGAAAGTGCACCCACCGCATAAGGCTTACCGTTTATAGTGGCTATTTTTGCGCGCGAATAATCAACTACTGTCTCCGTAAAAAGTTTCTTATAATCGCTGACTTTTGTCTTCTGTTTACCGTTGACGACCAAATCTCCGTCATACATCGCATATTCATCATCATTGGCAAGAGACATATATTGCGTGGGCCTCTGGAATTCCGGGAACTTAAGTTTCTTTAATATTTTTACTGTCTCTTCGCCATCCTTACGCGCCTCTAGCATCAGCTTATATAATTTTTCCAGGCCTTCCTGGGAAGGCAGCTGTGTGAGTCCTCCGATTACGTAACTTATGGGGTGGATATGCCGTCCGGCAAGGACCTCTCCGGCATAATCGCTCATTCTTTTCATGCGTAGCGCCATCTCAATTACGGGTTTGTGCGTTTTCACCAACGGCATAATGCTTTTTACTCCTAGAAGGTCAGGGGCTACCAGAATATAAATATGCAAAATGTGGCTGTCCATCTGCTCAGAGTAAAGAAGTAGCTTTCTTAACATAAGGGTCTGGCCTGCAGGCTGAATACCCAAGGCATTTTCTCCAGCCTTGATACTCGCTAAGCTATGTCCGCAAGCGCAGATACCGCAGATCCGGCTGGTTAAATGCTGGGCTTCCCAAATAGACCTACCTACTAGCATCGACTCAAAGAAACGCGGAGATTCTATAACCTGGAATTCACATTTAGTCAGCTTTCCTTCTTTTACATCCACCACGATGTTGCCGTGCCCCTCGACTCTGGTCAAATAATGTACGTCTACTTTTACATTCTTAGAATTTATTTTATTTGAACTCTTGGTCATATTTTTCTCCCATTGAATCATTATATAGAGTAAAACGCTTTAATATTTCATCTAATTTAAGTCCGTATTTTAACAAAATATCTTTTTGACTATCTACTGCAGGATTATCCACGAGGCCCCGGCAGCCATAGCATCTATTTCCGTTATTCACACACCAGGAATTACAGCCGGCGCGGGTAACCGGACCCATGCATTCCTCATCTTTCTCGTAGCGGCAGACATTTTCATTCATTTTACATTCCATGCAAACTGCGTAATTGGGGATAATATAGGGCTTACCCATTAAGATACATTTAATCACATTCAAAACCTCTGGAATATATACTGGGCAGCCATGAATAAAATAATCCACTTTAACTACTTTATGCACAGGCATGGTGGTAATCGTGTTTATTGTATCTTGCTTTTCGCCATAGACTCTTTGCTTGGCTATCTCTAAAGGCGTACGATTCTTAACGCTATTCACTCCGCCGATAGTGGCGCAGGAACCCAGCGCCACGATTACCTTTGCCTTTTCTCTAATCTTCTTTATCCGTGCTACATCGTTATCAGTAGTAATGCTCCCCTCGATAAAGGCTATTTCATAGTCCTGGCTATCTTCTGACATAATCTCTCTGAATTTTACTATATCCACAAGTTGGATTATTTCCAGGAGAACTGAACCCATATTCGCAAACTGCAGTTGGCAACCTTCGCAATCCGTAAAATCAAAAAAGGCCACCTTTGGTTTAGGCTGCTTTTTCATGACATTCTCCTTTAAAACTCTTTAACTGGCTGTAGTTAAATACTGGGCCAGACTGACAAACATAAACACCTTCAATCTGACAATGACCGCATTTTCCCAGGCCACAGCGCATCCTTCTTTCTAGCGACACAATAACCTGATGGTCGGGAATATTCTTCTTCAAAAGCTCGGCAATAACAAATCTATACATTATGGGCGGCCCTACTACCACCGCATATGTCCGAGCAGGATTAATATCCACACCAGGAATTAATGTGGTAATCAACCCCACATTACCGTGCCAATCAGGATCTGCTCTATCTACAGTAAAATTCATCTTAATCTCAGACCTCTTCATCCATTCTGGTGTTTCTTCTTTGAATAGAAGTTCCTGAGGAGTTCTACAACCAATAAGCATCTGCACATGGCCAAAATCATTTTTATTATAGGTGATGTATCTAATTAACGAACGCAGCGGCACTATCCCTAAACCTCCGGCCACGATAAGTATATCGTACCCGAACATATTATCTACCGGAAAACCTTTGCCAAATGGTCCGCGTATACCTACGATATCGCCTTTACCCAGTTTATGTAATCTATCAGTAAAGACGCCTACATTTCTTACTGTAAGGTCAAAAAAACCTTTATCCGTAGGCGAAGAACAAACTGATATGGGCGCTTCTGTAAAACCAAATATAGAAACCATCACAAACTGTCCTGGTTCATGGTGAAGATTAATCTTCCCTTCCAGTTCAATACGGAAAAATTTTTCTTTATCCGTAAGCATCCTCACCTCAATTATTTTACCCTTCATAGGTTTATAAGGAGAGGTCTTCATTTTTTCTAAGAGTATCTCACGCTCAATCATTTCATACTCCTTCTTCCGCAAGCAGAGAATTAACTGTTTCTACAAGGCTAATCTCGGCCATACAACTGCGTGTACATCTTCCGCAACCTGTGCAAAAATATCTATTAAACTTATCCACCGGATATTTAAATTTTCTATAATACCTGTGTTTCTGCCGGCCGTCGCGGCCTTTGCGAAAATCTTCGCCCCCTGCTACTTTCGCAAAATCCTCCATCTGGCAGGAATTCCAGATGCGGTATCGCATTCCTTCATTAAGAGATAATTCCATTTCATCCAGCGTATCAAAACAGTAACAAGTTGGACATACGGTGGTACAATTTCCGCAGGCTACACAACGCTTTCCCACATCTTGCCAAACCCTGGAATTAAAATGTTTATCAAATACTTCACAAACTTTAATTAATGAAGCGTTAAATTCTTCCTTAAATACTTTCTTCTTCGCTTCCCTAACTCGCTCAAGGCTAAGCATATCTTGTTCATTCGCCTCTTTAATGCAAGCTAAACCATGGATGAGCCTTTCTCCTTTTTCCGAATTAATATGCAGGATGAACTTTTCGCCCAAATCTACCATCATTAAGTCATAGCCACCTCTAGGCTCGTGATTCCCCATGGAAGCACAACTAGCATATTTATCGCAATACTCCAGGCACTCCATACCGATAATAGTCATCTTATCTTTTCGGTTCAGGTAATTTGGGTCTTCTGGCCCCTCTCTAAAAACCACGTCCATACATTGTATACCGGCGATATCGCAGGTATGTACAGCAAAGAGTATATATTCTTCAAAGGCTTTTATCGCTTTGGAAGTTTTAAAAGGTCTTACATGAAATCTAAATAGTTTTTCTTTCTGGGGATAGTAATACTTCTTTGGTGGAAGAATAGTGGGAATATATTTTAAGGTAATTTCATTTACATCCTTAACTGGCCTGAAGATAAATTGGTTTTCCTTTTTTTTAGGCGCATAAAGCCGAGCTTTTCTTTTTAAATGTTCAAGCCATTTATTTAAGTCTTCTTTTTTTATCACTGCATATTTCACGTTTAGCCTCCGATTTGTTGCGTTAGTCTATAGAAAGAAAATTATTCAAAACCTAACTGCGTAATTTCTAATTCCGGTCCATAGGGAATTCTTTGGATTTCTATTTCCAGAGATGCCCATTTTGTACCGAGGGATTCTTTTTTATATTGCTCTCTAAAATGCTCTTCGCTGATACCGCCGAATTCAGAAAGCGATATACATATTTTTTTAATTCTCCCGGAAGAGGAATTCTCTTCTTTATCAAGATATTGGAATATATTTTCTATAAGATGTGTTTCGTGCATGGGGTAATTACAAAACGGCAGGTTTACTAATAAAATACCTTATACGGAATACCCTCTTTCTTTATTTTGCCAAACGCCATTTGAGAAATGTTGAACTTATGATACCATAATTTCTCACAGCGTCAAGAAAAAAGGACGACTCAAAGAGGTTTTGTCAATCTCTCCCTTACCAGGTCACTTACTAACTTACCATCTGCCCTACCGGCAATTTTAGCGGTTATCTCTTTCATCACCTTGCCCATATCTTTCATATCTTTGGCGCCGGTGGCTAAAACCGCTTCCTCAATTATTCTTTTAATCTCCTCAACCGGCATTTCCTCCGGCAGATATGACTTTAATATTTCTAATTCTTTCGCTTCTTTATCCGCTAAATCCGGGCGCATGCCTTTCTGAAACTGCTCAATAGAGTCCTGGCGCTGTTTTGTCTGTTTTTTTATTACGGTAATAACCTCATTGTCATCTAATGCTTTTTTCTTTTTTTCGATAGCCACGTTTATTACTTCTGCGCGCAGGAAACTTAACGTAGAACTTTTTACCGTGTCCTTATTCTTCATCGCCTCTTTATAGTCATTAAAGATTTTCCCCTCTAACATCATCGCCTCCTACTTTTAAAATAAAACAAGCTTCCTAAATTTAACTAACCGGCGTTCTAAATCTTTTATGGTAAGGCAACTGGTCTTATTAAGGCCGAAACCCTCTACATTAAAAGATGCGGCAACACTGCCTATGGCAATTGCCTTCTTGATAGTTTCTGCATTTATCTTCTTTGCCCGCGTTAAATAACCCATAAACCCGCCGGCAAAGGTATCCCCTGCACCCGTCGGATCAATTACTTTAGCCGTCGGATATGCCGGGATAGAAAAGATAAATTTATCGCTATAAAAAATGACGCCGTGTTCACCTTTCTTAATTAGAACCATTTTAGGTCCATAAGAATATAAACACTTGGCTGCTTTGATTAAATTAGTCTCGCCTGATAATGCCCTTGCTTCCTGATCATTAGCCACATAAATATTGACTCTCTTCAGCAGCCGTAAAAGCGCTGCCCGCTTATGATGTATCCAATAATTCATGCTGTCTAAACCTACAAGAGTAGGCGAATGCATACTCTCCAGAAGATGCCTCTGTATATCCGGGTCGACATTGGCTAAAAATATATACTTTATCTTCCTTTGCACTTCGGAAACGCTGGGCCTAAATGCCGAAAGCACACCTAATTCAGTATTTAAGGTAAGGGCGGTATTGAGGTCTCCCTTATATTCGCCTTCCCATTTAAAGGTCCTGCCTCTTTCTTTAATGAGCGATGTCAAGATTATGCCTTTTTTATGCAGAAAATCGATATATTTAGAAGGGAAATCTTCTCCGATTATAGCTACTAAATTTACATTAGTAAACAGGCGGCAAGACATGGCAAAATGTGCGGCTGAGCCGCCTAACATATGCTTCCTTCTACCGAATGGCGTCTTTACAGTATCCAGAGCCACGGTTCCTAACACGATTATGCTCATCTGATAAACAATAGCGTAATTACAGCAACAATTATACAGTAATACCCGAAATAGTGCAGTTTGGCTTTGCCTAAAATTATCTTTAGTATCCTAAGCGATAAAAGCCCGGTTAATAGGCTAAATATAAAGCCGATAATAATATTCCTGGCGCCTATATTACAGGTGAGGCTGATATCCTTTACCTCTAATATCGCTGCACCAAAAATCGCGGGAATCGCAGCAAGGAATGAAAAACGAAAACTTGTTTCTCTATCTAGCCCTCTGAACAGGAGCGTAGAGATAGTAATGCCCGAACGCGAAATGCCGGGTATAATGGCAAAGCCCTGCGTAAGGCCTAAAATAAAGGCATCTTTTATATTCAAAGAACTTCTCTTTGCCTGCATAAATTTCCTGGTCAGGATAAGTATTATACCGGTAAAAATTAATGCTATGGCAACCAGTCTTGGTGAATTGAATAATTTTTCAAAAAAAACCTTTCCTGATATACCAATGATTCCTGTAACCAGCGTTACAATTATTATATATGATAATAACCTAATATTGCGCAATAAATTTAATATATCCTTAAAAAAGAAGATAACCAAAGCAAGGGTTGTACCTAAATGTAAAACTATAGATACTGCTACTGCCTGTTCAGTTACACCGATGAGTTTCTGTGCGATTACAAGATGGCCTGAACTGCTTACCGGAAGAAACTCGGTTATGCCCTGGATTATACCTAATATTATATATTTTAACATACAAGTTTTCTAATCTCCTCTCTTAAGTTTCTAGCAATAATCTCATAATCATCCTGGCCGTGTTCCCTTCTTTCCAAAATTAAATTTCATTTAGTGCTTATTTAAAAAACCTTCCATATCAGGCGGCAATGGGGCAACCAACGATATAACCTTTTTGGTTAGGGGGTGGATGAACTCTAGCATTTTAGCATGCAGGCATAACCGTTTTGCCTTGAGCTTAAAATCCCGGCGAAAAGCAAACTTTGTCTCCCCTACCAACGGGTGGCCGATTTGCTTAAAATGTATCCTGATCTGATTGGTTCTTCCGGTTAAAGGCATAATCTCTACAATGCTGAAATCCATTCTTTTTTCAAGAATTATATATTCGGTAATAGCGCTTCTTCCTTCAATGGGATAATTTATTTTGCCTTCGTCTTTGAGTAATCTTCCCTGCGCAAAGGCGATATATGTCTTTTTTATATTTCTGCACCAAAATTCTTCCATCATCTTTCTCTGTATGGATTTTCCTTTAGCGTAGACGATTAAGCCCGATGTTTCTCTATCCAGGCGGTGGCAGGGATACAAACGGTAAGATAAGCCTCTTTTCTTTAAATCCTCATTGAGAATACTGGTCAAAGTGCGTAATTCTTTTTTGGGCGTAGGTATAGTAAGCAATCCGGCGGGTTTATTTAACACTAGCAACCAATCATCTTCATAGACAATTGGAATATCCATTTCAAACTATCTCAAGCATCTTATCTATTGCAATTCTCGCGCGGGTACGAATCTCATCAGGAACTCTTACTTCTTCTTTAAGTTCCTCTAATGCCCAAAGGATTTTTTCCTGTGTGGTGCGTTTCATATTCGGGCATACTGCCCGTTCTGAAGCAGGATAAAATTCTTTTGTGGGATTATCCTGCTTAAGGCGGTATATAAGGCCGACTTCTGTACCGACGATGAATTCTTTTGCTTCAGTTTCTTTAGCAAACTTACACATCTTGCTCGTAGAAAGCACGGCATCCGCCATAGCTACAACTGCGGGGAGGCACTCCGGATGCACCATAACCTTTGCCCGGGGGTGGAATTTCTTTTCCTTTTTTATATCTTCGGGTAATATCTTTACATGCGTAGGACAATAACCATTCCATTTAATGAGTTTTTTCCCTGTCGTCTTTTCTACATAATCTGCCAGATATTTATCAGGCACAAAGATAATCTCTTCTTTATCTTTTAACGCATTGACCACTGCAACTGCATTGGTTGAGGTACAGCATATATCTAATTCTGCTTTTGCTTCGGCAGAAGTATTCACATAACCTACAACCGCTGCTTTAGGGTGCTCTTTCTTTAATTTTTTTAGTTGGTCTCTAGTCATCATATTTGCCATAGGACAGCTAGCGAATAAATCCGGCATAATCACTAACTTTTGCGGGCACAGAATTGATGCGGTTTCTGCCATAAAATGCACGCCGCAGAAAACAATTACCTTAGCATCGGTTTTAGCTGCCATGCGGCTTAACTCTAAAGAATCGCCGTGAAAGTCAGCCACATCCTGAACCTCAGGGAGTTGATAGTTATGCGCTAAGATTACGGCATTGCGCTTTTTCTTCAGCTCATTAATCTTTTTTTCTAAATCATCTGTATATTCTTTTTTTATCATCATAGAACCTTGTCAATAATGCCGCCGCCCAAAACTATATCCTTATCATAAAATACCGCGGATTGGCCTGGAGTTACGGCAAACTGTGGCTTCTTAAACTTAACTTTTATCTTATGTTTCAAAAATATAAGTCTAGCAGGCGCCTCGCGGTGATTATACCTTATCCTCACCCCAAGGACAACCTTCTTTTTTATAGGCGTAAGAATAAAATGAGTATCTCTAAGCAGAAACTCATCTGCATAAACATCCTCTTTTTTACCCACTATTATGCAGTTATTTTTAGGGTTTATCCTTATCACATATACAGGATAACCTCTGGCGATACCTAAACCCTCACGCTGTCCAATGGTATAAAAGGCGATACCTTTATGTTGGCCTAATATATTATTTTCTTTATCTAGGACCGGGCCGGGATTTATGTTTGTCTTTCCGCCGAAGGCGGATCCGCCTCTGGCGGAAATCTGCGTCTTTAAAAATCTGCGGTAATCCGCACCCGGCAGGAAACATATCTCCTGGCTGGCTAATTTATCCGCCACCGGAAGCGCAAATTCTCTGGCTATATTTCTAACTTGGTCTTTTGTAAATTCGCCCAGAGGAAAAAGTATTGCCTTAAGTTGATTTTGGCTTAAACGATATAAAAAATAAGACTGATCTTTTATTTTATCCTTTCCTTTTTTTAGTAAATATTTTTCGGACTTGAGCCTTGAGCCTTGAGCCTTCTCAATACGGGCATAGTGGCCGGTAGCCAGATACTTTGCGTCTAAAGAAAAAGCCTTTTTTAATAATGCATCAAACTTTATATACTGGTTGCATCTTACGCAGGGATTAGGGGTC
>Ga0315284_10011134_pt1 | contig 12827 bp, 10 predicted proteins | sample YL17G09_16_MG_FD_203696 | JGI IMG/M metagenome (GOLD analysis project Ga0315284, IMG submission 203696) | Sediment microbial communities from Yellowstone Lake, YNP, Wyoming, USA - YL17G09_16 | ecosystem: Environmental > Aquatic > Freshwater > Lake > Sediment | place: USA: Wyoming | collected... | reverse complement strand
CATTATGAAAATGGAACTGTTATTTCTCGAACTACTAACATATTTAATAATCTTCCTGAATTTTTCAATATTACAAATTATCTAAATAATAATAATGACACTTACTATATTTTGTATTCTGTTGCGAAATGTCATTATAATGATAATTATAGTCGCAAAATTAATAATATTGTAATGATAAATACATGTGCCATTTGGATAATAAATATTATATTATTATTTTTACTTGGATATGAATTATCTAAAAAAAATTATACAAATGAATACAAAGTTTTTATTTGTATATGGCAGATTATTGTGTTTGGATTTCTATTATGCCTAATTCTTTTTGATGTATATTCATTAACAATTTTAAAATCCCAAGAGGAATATATTGGACATACTGAATACAATATGAAAGGGGGTTTAAAAACAAACAGGACTAGTTATGAAAATTATAAATTTGGAAATCAATATGAATTATTGGAGAAATTATGTGGATTATTTTCTTATGGAGAAGTAGAACATATATGGGCGAAATTTAGTATTGAACAACAAATTGATGATATAAATTCTTATCAACGAATAGATTTAACCATAATGATAATTTTCACTTGTTTCGCTTTTGGAGCGAGTTGTATTGGATTTGCAATGAATTATGGGATGAATTATGGAATATGTGCTTGCGATGAAAATGTAAAAATTAAAGAGGAGTATGGGGAATTGTAATTTATTTATTTAATTTAACTTAATCTAATAATTAATTCTGCTACACGATTAACAAATGACATTTGTGTTCTGTATAAAATTAATGTTAAAATTATTGTTCCACCCATTTTATTTCTACCTTTAAGTCCTGGTACATATGGTGGTATATAAAATATGAATGGTACGAGGGGAAGAATTTTATTTATATAAAATACAACAATAGTGATAGCACATAATTGTAAAAAAATTAGTCCAATTAAATGTTGTGTGGTTTTATTTTTAACAGTATTTGCATCATCAGTTGGAAATATTTTTTCCAGAATTATTCCAAAAAATAATCCTATTATAAAATACAAAATAGATGATTGCGTCATTTCTAATATTTTTTCAGCTCTTATGAGAGAAATATTGGTAAGTTGGTTAAATACTGTTGTGAAATTATATTCGGTCATTTATATATATATATAAATATAATTATAAGATTGAAGCATATTTTATTGATATTATTATATTGTAGCATATTTTGTAACAATATATGCCCCTATAAATGTAATTAATATACCTACAACTGTTTTCCAATTTAATGGTTTACTCAAAAAAAAATATGACAATAATGTCAATATCGCAACATGAAACATAATTAGGGCATTTGAATATCCTGGATTAGGTGCTTCTTGTAATGCTTTAAAATGTGACATATATGCAAAAAAATACAGTATGCTAAACGCTGAAACTATTGTCCATTCAATATTTGAGAAATTAGTTATTTGTTGTACAGAATCTTTTTGCATTGTTACCATATATAGTAAACTTAAAAATCCAACAACAATTGTGTATGTCATATATAGAGTAAAAACATCCATTTTCATTTGTTCTGATAAAACAACTATAAAATCCCCCAATCCAAAGGTTATTGCTGCGAATGCAGATAAAAACACCCAATTATGTAATAAGTCCATATATATAAACCTTATAAAAAAATTGAAATTTTAATTGTTTATTATACCCACGTAAATTTATGGTTTAGTGTTTCATTAGTATTTCGAAAGATGATGCCTGTTATACAAAACAATGAGATTCCCCTACCACTTATAAATAATCCTATACCCCAAAATTATTGGGAGTCATTAGGGATTTACCACCCTTACACTGACTTTCCATATTTGCAATTGGAAGATATTAATAGATATTTTCCAATAGATTTCCCCGCACTTTTTCAAGCACTCCTACCATACTTGGGAATACACGATTTGTTCAAATTACGTATGGTCTCAAAAGTTATTCTGATTTCAATAATGGCATCAGATGCAACGATAGCGCCATGGGATAGCAAACAGTTTGTTATCAATGCAATGGAACACAATTGTTCAAATTGTGTTGAACACCATGTTGAGCGCGGACATAAATCGTTACTACCAGAACTCTTGCTAAGAGGTTTAAAATATCAATGTTTTGAAAGTTTGGATCTTATTCAAGAACTAATTCCTGATATGGGAATGACGGGAGATTCTATGTGGGAATATCCTGAAGCGGGTTGCACTTTGGAAGGCACAACTGATGTGAAGACTATCTTTGTCCATCAATGTGTAATGCAGTCAATTACGGATAATGATACAACTACCAAAGCATTATTGGAGTACATCACTAAAAACTTTAAGATTAAGCATAACGGTACTCTTAAAATAATTTGCAATTTTCACACTAAAACCATAATGGAAAATATTATTTCCAAACTTGAGCTGTCCCCCCATAGTGGTGTCATAATAACCTGTGGAGAATTAATGTTACCCATTTTATGTGAATACAATATGGTGGATGCACTTGGACACATCGATACGCGATCGATAGATTATATCACATTCATAAGAATGATCCGTAAAGGAATAGATAGGTACGATCCTGAAATTATAAGAGTTTTGTTGATAAACCTCTTTGAAATTTATGTTATTTCAAGAGATGATACTGATATGATTTACGAGTGGATTCTCAAAGTTGAAAATGAAAATTGTATCAAGCAGATATTGTTATCTGGAAATCTTCTGGAAATCACAAATATCGCCATTAAGATCCGACTAATTCCAAAAATTTATGAATATAAACTCAGTCATTATGCCTTATTTCTGGACAGTTCAAAGGAGTTGAATATATTGTCTATAAATTTAGCGTTCCAATATAATGAGGGCAAACTTTTCACATCTAAATTGACAAATGAAGAAATATTTGATTTTGTTGGAAAAACCAATAATCGTGCCCTGAATGAAGATTTAATATTATCGGTGCAACCCTATAGTCGGCAATCAATTAGTGATGAAATTATAAACCCAGTTATTGATTGGGTAATAGCATTCGGTGATTTAAATGTTATTATTAACCATTTACTGAAAATAAATTCGATTAGTGATTCTACTAAAGTGAAATTAATTCCAAAAGCCTACGAACATCATGCTCTCTTGTATGTTGATTTTCTTAATACCACAAAAGAATTGAACATTCTTTCAATTCAACAGGCAATAAAATACCCAACTAGTAGATTTTTTGCAGATAAACTCACTTCTTCTGAAATAATTAAATATATCGTAAAGACAAATGGAATAGTCCGAAAAACACTAATAGGTTATCTTATGCTAAAAAATGAGCAGTATGTTTATGATAAAGCAGATTACACCCCTCCAAGTCGAGAAATCCTCTATAAAGTTACACAAAATGTTTTACCAAAACATTATAAATATGATGATGACGCGAATAATTGGGAGGACAATAAAGTTGAGTGTTATTATCAAGTACACATTTCCAGAAAAGTATTATCATTGTCACACATGGAAATATTATTGGAGGTAGAACCCCAATGTTTTCATAAAATTGTCGAGAAGATAAGTGAACTATATATATACTGGCGAAATGAGAAAATGAGAGAGCATATTAGGTTGATTGCCAACCATCCACAGTTTAGTGAGGTATTGCCATCAAATGTGTTCAGAATGTTACCACATTGTATAGAAAACGACGATGTGATCGATAGTATCATTGCCAATCATAACTTTTTCAGACAATTTGAGAACCAGTAAGTTTACTACAAATTATACTTTTGTTTATAAAAATAAAATAAAATAAAAAAATAAAAAAATAATTATAAAATAAAAAAATAATTATAATATATTATATTGCCTATTGCATTTAACTGTATCAACCCATAATTTAATACCACAATTTCCCTTGCAACACCATAATTGCCCACGTAAAATAACTTTTATGGTATCTATTCGTGGGTCCAGACTTTGTATACAGTCTATAATTTTGTTATAATTTTTTAAATTTTCATCAAAGTGTGCTTTTATTTGTATGGTCTTAATATCAACACCCCCAATCTTTTTCATAGAATCATTTCTTTTGCAAAAATAAAATTTATGTTCATCTGTTTTGGTTAAATCTGGCAAAAATTTACGTAGTTTATTATGCAAAGCAACTAATTTATTTGTTACATCATCATTGAATTTATCCAAAAGCAACTGATATTTATCGTGGTTTCGATTCAATATAAAATTACAATAACCTGTATCCAATGTAATATTATGAAACGAATTATGATTTGTAACGAATGAATAATAATTTATACGCTCCATCTCTTTTAAAAATTTAATTTTGATAATATCAGCTGGATTTATTTGTTCATATGTAGTAGTTTCTAAAAAGTTATACTCATTATTTATATTTTTAGATGAATATTTAACATTATTTATATTTGTTGTCACATGTTGTGTGTTATAACATGATTTTATTACTGGTATTATTTCATATTGCAGTAAAATAGGAGTTAGTTTCCTTATGGTGATTGATTTATTTAGTGATGATTCTATTGTATCATCAATATGGTATTTACATAAGTTTATAAAAGTATTTACTATCCCTTCGAATTTTATTTCTTTATTATACGCTATTTTAAATCCTTTAATAATAGTTTTGTATAATCTTATAATATTAATTTTATCAGACTGATTTGCAATTGTAGTTGTCATAATTCCAATCTTGTATTTCATTCCAATTAAACTATCCAATGTACAGAATATATCTTTTCCATTAAAATATGACTTTACATAATTATAATCAAATTCTTTTATAATATGATTTGGACTATAATGGAGAAATGAAATAATCTGTATATCATAATTTAATGATGGAATTATTAAAGTGGTTATTTTCCCATTCATTACATAGTATGGCTTAAATTTGGAAAAGAATATTAATAATTCTTCAGTTTTATCTATGATTGATTGTTCCGAACCATATACAAATAAGTCTATGTCTGAACTCGGGAGCAATGATGTATCTGATAAATTATCGAGAAGTCCATATAAGAATCCACCAGATAAAACCACATTATCCCAGTTGAAATCTTTAAATACTCCATTCGTTTTGGTATGAAATAATTTTAGAAATTCTTCATATGTAATTATAGATTTTTTCCCAATATTTAAATTTGGTTTAATATTGTCACCAGTAAAACATTTATGTATATCTTTTTTACATATAGCTTTTGTATCATTATAATATTTATATTTATAATCTTCTGCTTCATCACTATCTTTTTCTTCTTCTTCTTCAATATCATATGTATCATCTTCTTCATCATCAATATCATCTTCATTTTTAATATCATCTTCATCCACAACATCATCTTTACCATTATATTCTCCAGATTCAATATCATCTTCATCTTCATCTTCATCTACAACATCATTTACATATTCATCATGATTATCAATACATATTTTATTAGTACAATTTGTAGAACATTTATATGTAAAACATTTAAAATTTGATTTTTCATAAGTCAATATGTCATAAAAATCATATAATTTAAAAACTGGATTATTATTTTTTAAATTATGTGGTATACAGTTTAGTAATTTGAATGATATTTCTAGGGGATATTGTTTTAATTTATCAGTCAAAATATCTATTTGTTTGATTGTTTTATCTATATTTTTAAAATATGTGAAATTTTTATATTCACTTTTTTTCTTATTTATTATTTTAATTATGTCTAAAAATGTATCTCCACAATCGTTTTTATTATAAAATATGAAAAAATCATAAATATTTTCTATGAATTGTTCAATAATAAATTTTTCTCTATATAAAATTATATCAGTGTGTAAATTGGATTTATTAATTATGGCCTTTTTGTGTGTTTGTTGCATTCCAGTTATACACAAATAATATGTTTCATTAAAATCTAAATTTTTCAATGAATCTAAGAATAAAGGGAATTTTTTAATAAAATCTGTAAGAAATTTTAATAATCCATCTGTCAAAAAGTATTCACACAATTGGGATAATTTAAACATATCTGAAAATGTTATGTCATAACCTAAACCAAAATTAAATTTAACTAACGTTTCTGGTAATAATGAATATGTAATAGAATTTTTTTCAAGTCCAAATTCAACAGGTGCATTTACATATTGATATACTATTTTTTGCATCGCATATGTGTATAACCCATTTTCAAAAGGAATTTCATTAAGGATATTAAAGAATTTAATTATTATTTCTTGATTATAACGTTCTCCATTATGGCGTAAATCAATTTTCGCAGTATTGTCATCTACATCATTATGTGCATTTTCATACAACAAGTTGAAAAACTCGGATTGTGTTATTAAATTATTTTTATTAGTTTCCACTAAAACGGATGACACATTATTGGTATGGTCTATAAATATTATGTCCAACTTTAAATCCATGTATTATGTATTAAGTATTATATAATTTATATTGTGTTGTTTAACATAATATAATATATGATTCAAATTTCATTTTTTATTTCATTTTTTATTTTATTTTTTATTTTATTTTTTATTTTATTTTTTACCCCCAGCTTTTGGCTTCCTTGCCCTCACTCTTTTTTGTGGGGCTTTTGCGGTTGTTCTCTTAAGATCTGTTCTCGTGGCGGTTGTTCTTTCACCTTCTATTATTTTTAATAATTCTTCAACGGCATTAGCATCTTTTAATTTCTTCAATAATCCTGCTTTAATAATTTCTTGATTCAATGGAGATTTCTTTTCTACTTTTTTTTTAATTAATGTACCATTAGTTATACCAATTGATGACTCATTTAATGTATCTAAAGATGATATAATATATTGTTCACATGGTTTTAATTGTTCCTTGAGTTCAGACAATTCTTCTTGTTTTTGTTTAATTAAATCATCCAATTTAACATATTTTATAACATTCTCTTGAAATTCCTTTGTAATTTTTATACTGGATAATTTATTGGATTCTTCCTCAGATGAAGAATCATTTGAATTAGAATTCGAATCATGTATTTCAGTAACTGTAGTTGTTGTTATTGATTCTGATGACGTACTGTCTGACGAATGGGACATTATTATATTTAGATAAATTTATATTTATATTATAAAATGAGACGCATACGTCAAATAAAAAAATAATTTAATATTTCAAATTAATATTCTGGTTGATTTTGTTTATATTGTATACTAACATTTTTGTATTTATCTAAAATACTCTTATGTAGTAATTTATCTATTTTATTATTTTTATCTTTATTCCATATCTTTAAAATAGCCCAATTGTTTTTCGGAGTTATTGATATACCATTGATATCGGCAATATCTGAAACTAATTTTTCACACATCAAGAAAATACATAATAATTCATATACTTTTAATGCATGATCCATTTCAACTCTCAAAGAACATATACCACCGTACCTATTACTTTCATCTTCCCATATTGGATTTATTGTGTGTTTCATAAGAAAAAAGTTATTATTTTTAAAATTTAATTTATGAAGATTATTGAATAACCTCCAAAATTCAGACACATTATGTATTGTACATAATTTTGTATATCCAGCTAATGACCAATCATTATTTTGTGTAGAATGAACCCATAAAACATATTCAGAAGTTAATTGTATATTTACACCGTTACCTATCATTTGGTAAGGAACATCATTATGCGTATTATTTTCAAGTATACATGTGTCCACTATTTCTGTATTTTCATTATCATCTTTTGGAATGTCTCTTATATTATGTTTTTCTTCTGTATCATTTTTATGGCGCAACAAATTATTTTCAATATGATGTTTGTTTTTAGTAATCTCATTGTTATCTTTAAATTTATTTTTTTGCATAAATTTATTGGGAAATGTATTTTGTACTTTTTGTGGATTTATTTGATTTACTGTATTTGTTATATTTGTTGTTGATACATGTGGATGCACATAATGTTTTGGGACAACGCTTGTGGAACTTTTTGTATCTTTTTTTTTTCGTTGAACAACATGCCATTCATTAGTGTCATCCATATATAATGTATTATTGTATATATTTTTTCTTTATATATTATTAATAAATCAATTTTTTATGTGTTTAGGGCTATTTTGAATATCCCAATTAATCCGCTACATTGGATATTTTCATTTGTATTTGAATAATGATTGGCTTCAATTTGTCTTAGTTTATCGAGTATAAACATTATTTGTTTATCTGACATTAGTGTAATGTATTTTATATTTGTAGTTTTATTTAAAATATAATTTATTAAAATATCATGTATTTCTGTTATTATATCACCCAATGATAATCCCCCATTTAATTTTATTGAAATTATGTTTGAGTATGCATCTCCAAAATTTTTATATATCAATGAATCAAATATTTGTTCAATGTCAATAATATGTGGATATCCCAAACAATTATTTATTTGGATGGTAGTCACATTATCACATATCATACTTGTTGATTGTAATATATTTAACACCTTTCTCATATCGCCGGATGCTCTTCTTATGATAGTTTGTATTGCATCTGGTTCAACATTTAATTTTTCTTGTTTTATTACTGTATTTACATAATTTTGTATATGTTGTTGATCCAATGGCGAAAATCTAAAAAGTCTACATCTTGATTGTAATGCCGGAATAATATTCTGAACACAATTACATATCAAACAAAATCGTGCATTGTCTGTATATTGTTCGATAATTTTTCTTAAAATCGCTTGGGCATCTGTTGTCATAGCATCAATTTCATCAAGAATTACCAATTTAAATATGTTGTCCCTATCCTCAATACAATTTCCAAAAAAAACATTTTGCCCCATAACAAATTTTTTTATTTTATCCCGCACAACCTCTATCCCTCTATCATCTGATGCATTTAATTCCATAACCATAGTTGTATGATATTTTCCAAATAATTCTTTAGACAATGCCATAATAGTTGATGTTTTGCCACAGCCAGGAGGCCCATAGAATAATAAATGCGGAAGACACCTATTATTTATGAATATTTTTAAAGTATTTATAATATGCTCATGAGAAATAATATCCCCTAAAATCTTAGGTCTATATTTTTCTATCCAAGGGAGAGTTGTTGGGAGTGTTGTTGGGAGTGTTGTATCTGGTATTGTATCTGATAATGGATCCATCATAATAATATAATATATATATATTATCTAATATATCCATATATATATTTTATGAAAATCATTTTTTTTATGGTAATATAGTATAATATGGCCAGTAATCAAAAAAACTTTATAAGACACACGAGATGCGACAACCAAAATGGAGGTTTTGACTTTTTTAAATTATTTGTTCCATTTGCTCCATCTCATCAACAAACAAGTGAATCATCTCTAAATGTGGAATCTCATATAGAGGGTAATCTTGAAACTACAAATGATAACACTATCAATCAGAAAATATATTATAAAATAGCTCATAATAATAATAAAAAAGTTATATCATTTTTCCACGGAATTAATTTATATCCTAATTTTGCAGACAAGTCTATTGTAAATATGGTTATAGAGATACCACAAGGAACAAGTAAAAAATTAGAAATCGCAAAAGAAGAAATAAACAATCCTATAATGTATGACACAGAAAAAAAGGATGGAGTAAATGTAATTAGAGAAGTAAAATATCAAGCAAAGGGTAGTAAATATATAGGTTATCCATTTCATTATGGTGCCCTACCTCAAACATGGGAACATGCTGGTCATAAAGATAGCCAAACTGGATTTTATGGTGATAATGATCCAATTGATGCATTTGATATTTCAAGTATCAAAGCATATCCTGGTATGATAAGACAAGTTAAAATATTAGGAGCATATGCAATGATAGATAATGGAGAGACAGATTGGAAATTGGTATGTATAAATGTAAATGATCCTAATGCTGCAAAATATGATACTATTTTAGATGTCTCGAGCGAAATATTGAATATTATCAAGGATTTTCTTATTATGTATAAAACTCCAGCCGGAAAACCAAAAAATGTGCTTTTTAATGATGCTGCTATATGGAATAAATTCCCGACAATGAAAATAGTGGAAGAAGTCCATAAATTTTGGTTTGATTTAGTTAACAATAATGAAGAAACAATAAATAATTCTGATGAAAGTCGTAGAGACCTAGTAAAACAAATTAAAATAATTGCAGAAAGTTCTTAATATCAAATTTGATATCACTAAAAAATTGATAAATAATATGTATAATATCACATTATTTATTAACAATATTTAACCTATGATAATTGATAAATTTCAATTTGAAAATTATGAAATTAACCAACAATTTTTTCACCAAACGGAACCTATTTATAAAGGATATAATAAATGGAGAGCCATATTAGATAGTAGATATGCATATGAATATCTTTTTATTGTAATCCCGCGTCAATTAGCAGATGGATTACGTATATTATTACTTCCGCAACTAAATGGAAGAGATTGTACTGAACAGCGAGAATTCATTTTTTACAATAAAATATTTCCATCCGAATGTATGAAATCATATGATGATGAAACTAATGCATTATTAGAAGGAATGGTACGTAATAATATGATAAATATTTTGTTTTTTCCATTTAGATTCTCCAAAAATGAAATGCCATTAATCATAAATGATAATGATTATTTATATATAACTGGGAATTTTGGAACAACTTTACCTGAGATGGACTTGTATTTTAAAGCAATTCCTCGTTGTGAAAAAATACAAAGTATCCAAACGGATTTTAATGCTATGACAATATATAATTTTACCAATATGTGTAAAAAGGAATTGATAGACCAAGTCATGGGGGGTAATTCTGGATACAATAAAAAAATGAATATATCTATCGCACACAATGGGCCAATATTTAGTAATTTATATCTAAATATAATTAAAGATAGGGATACTAAATTTGTAAGAAATTATTATAAAGTAATTAAAGAACTAATTATAGAAATAGGAGGACATATTATTAGTAAGATACCTATTGATTATATATATCTATATTGGAAAATAATAAAAGGGATACAATTAAATAATTTTTCCCATAATAATACATGGATTATACCGATAAATATTAAAGAATTAATAAATTTACCATTTGTTTCATTAGGTAATTTATCTCATCATGAAGTACGTGTATATATTGATAGTAGGGCTCATATAGAGAATTTTAATTATAATATACAAAAACATGCACCAACTAATAATAATTATCCAGAATATATATCGCTCATAAATTATTTGCCACCCGAACTTTGGATTTTGATCATAAATTATTTAGATAAGGATAGCTTTGTAAATTGTATACAATCATGTAGATATTTCTATTCGATAATCCCAATTAAAAATATAGAAAATAAATATGAAAAATATAAAATAACTGAGAAAGATTTGAAGATTAACGATATAACAATAAATGTGGTGTATAATAATATTATTAATGGTTATGATACCAGTGGAATGAAAAATATTATTAATGAATTAAGGAGTATTCATCATTATAAAGAAATTATAATAAATAACAATATGCACCAATTCATAATCCCCTTTAATGATGTACCATTAGAATGGATAATTATTGAACTTGATCCATATCAAAATAAAAATATTTTAGAAAATATTACTTTTAATCAATTAGGAATATATAATTTTGACGAAATATTAAAAATTGAATTAGCAGATTGTGACTTAACTAATTTTTATAAAATAATGAATGGGCCTGAATTTTCTAAAATGCATAATCCAGATGAGAATAGATATTTATTCTTCTTTGAACCGAATTTAACATATAAAAGTATAGATATCAAATTTAAAGAGGAAATTTCTTGTGATATAAATTGGTATCTTGCAACAAATAATTGGTTTTGTTATGGATTTCAAAAGGATGAACATCCTGATAAATATACTAAACATAGCTATTTGATTTATTAGATCCAAAAAATTGATTTATATAATATATATAACAGTATTATTAAATGTCAGTATATATACATGAACCCAACAAAAAACTACTCGTCAATAATAAATAACATTGATGTACATTATTATGATAATTTTTTAGATGGAGATATTGCAGATAGATATTTTAATATTTTAGAACAAAATGTTGTATATAATTCTGATGAACAATCGAAAGTTACAGTTTATGGAAAAAAACATGTAATACCAAGAAAACAAGTAGCATTTGGCGATCCAGGAACAAGTTACAATTTTGCAGGAGTAACTGTTGCAGCAAAACCATGGACAAATGTTGATGACATCTTATGCAAAACATTATTAGAAATTAAAAATAAAGTTGAAGAATATACAGGAAAAAAATTTAATTTTGTTCTGATAAATAGATACAAGGATGGTGAATCATATATTGGAGCACATCGAGATGATGAAAAAGAATTAGGTGATGACCCAAGTATCGCTTGTGTAACATTTGGAGCAGAAAGACCTATTGTTTTCGCTCCATATAGATTTATACCATTACCAGAGCCAAATAACATAGATTTACCATTAGTAAATGATAAATTAAGTATTACTCTTGAACATGGATCTTTATGTGTTATGTTAAATAAAACAAATACATTTTGGACACATATGATTCCCAAAAGTTCTAAAATAAAAACTCCACGTGTTAGTTTAACTTTTAGATTGATACAATTATAATTTTTATAATTTTTATAATTTTTTATAATTTTTGTATATTGCCCACTAAATTATAATTATATTTTATATAATTATAATGACTGGATATATCCAAATTTACGAACAAAACTGTATCGTATCAAAGTCACATAACAAATATGATAGGTTTGTTCTTGTAACT
>Ga0315284_10011132_pt1 | contig 12829 bp, 12 predicted proteins | sample YL17G09_16_MG_FD_203696 | JGI IMG/M metagenome (GOLD analysis project Ga0315284, IMG submission 203696) | Sediment microbial communities from Yellowstone Lake, YNP, Wyoming, USA - YL17G09_16 | ecosystem: Environmental > Aquatic > Freshwater > Lake > Sediment | place: USA: Wyoming | collected... | reverse complement strand
TCGGCGCGAGCCGACCCCGCCATCTCGACCCCTCGACCTCGTTTTCTGTCCGCCTGTGTTGCCTGAGCCATTTAGCTTATCCCTGCAAAGCTGCCACTGCTCGTCCTTGCCCGACTCACCTGAGATACATCACAATGCCTTTACGTAAAGTACCCGGAATGCGAAATCAGCCTTCTTCCGCCTCGCCGGCCTCGGCCTGCTCAGCCACCACCACAACGCTAACCTCGCAGCTCACACCCTCCGCGAACTTAAGGCTCACCTTATGTGTCCCGACTTCCTTTATATGACCGGCCAAATGAACCGCCTCATCCGGGACCTCAAAGCCCTGCTCTCGCAGGTTCGCGGCGATCTGCTGGGCCGTAACGGACCCGAACAAATGGCCTTGCTCGTTCGCCTTGGCTGCAACCACCGCTTCTGCCCCTTCAACCGCCTTGGCCGCATCCGCCAGCCGCACACGCTCCGTCTTACGCTGCTCCGCACGCAGGGCCTTCTCATCCGCGATGGCCCTTATGTTCGCCTCGGTCGCCATCTTTGCCAGACCTTGAGGCAGCAGATAATTCCTCGCGTATCCTTCCTTAACCTCCACAACGTCGCCGAGCCATCCGAGCTTCTCTATATCCCCACAAAGCAAAACCTTCGTCACGTTCGCCATCTTAATCCCCTTATCGAAATTCCCCGTCTTCACCCACCGGTCTTCCTGCCTTGTCGATGTCCAACGGGCTTCATGTCTCATCTCGCGCGCCGCTCCCAAACGAACCCGCGCACGGCCAAAGGGCCGCCGCAAACCACGCCCCACAAATTACGTGGTGAATGGGAGCAATGCCATATACCTGGCGCGCTTAATCGCCTTTTTCGCCTTTCGCTGACAGCCGGCGCAGTTGCCGCTGCGCTTACGCGAGTATATCTTGCCGCGGTTCGTTAGCAGTTTTGAAAGCGTCTCAACGTCCTTGTAGTCAACGTACTTCACCCCGCGCCTGCAAAAACGGCATTGAGTCTGCTCACGCGAACCCGCAAAACCCGTTTTTCGCCTGTTGCCGCCTCGGGTATCTTTCCCCTGCGCGCCTCTCTGATCGCTTCGCTCCGCAGTTCTTTCTCTGTCTCTTGTCGTGTTTCTTCGAGTTTTTTCCATTTCTTACCTGTCTATTTTCATCTTTCGTATTTTTGAGGTCCGAACCTCGGACCACGATTCACAAACCGTCGGTTACAATCAAAACGGTATATCATCTCCGCCGCCCTGCTCGGGCGGTTCAGGAGGTCCGCCGCCCGCGCCCTGTTGAGCCCGGTCTGGACCGCCCCCGCCCGCGCCGGGCAGAAACTGGATGTTTTCCACGGTAACCTTGAGCCTGCTGCGTTTCGCCCCGTCCTGACCCGTCCAACTGTCAAATGTCAACCGGCCTTCGACAAACACCAGCCGCCCCTTGCTCAGGTACTTGTTAATATTCTCAGCCTGACCAGCAAAAGCAGTACAGTCAACGAAACACGTCTCCTCGCGCTGACTGCCGTCCTGGCCCTTCCACTTGCGATTCGTCGCCAGACCGAAATCAACCACCGCCGTCTGGTTCGGCGTGTACGACAACTGCGGGTCACGGGTCAAATTGCCCATTAGTAAAACCTTGTTGAAACTTGCCATGCTCAAACTCCCTTTTCATATCCGGCAATAGTCGAATTCTCAGCTTGTCCCCAATTCAATACCCGGTGCCGAAAACCCAAGAGTGCTACCGGTCGTCTTCCTTCACCGGCCCTGCCGATTCATCATCAACCGAAAACTCGCCCACAGCGTCGATCTGAGGCTCCTGAAGCGCCGCGGCTGTTTCCGCCTTATCTATCGCAGGGCTTTCCCGCTCACCATCCTCGTCCGCCTTCTGAGCCTTCGCTTCCCCGGCCGCAGTTTCCTTTTCAGCCCTCGAGGCGGGAGTGTCCTTTTCAATATCTTCTGCGGTCATTTGCTCGGCGCTGAGAATCAGGACGCGCATAATCCGCTCCGAAAGCTGAACGGCCCTCTCAATCTCCTGGATCTTCTCGCCGTCGGCCCTGAAATAACAAAGGATATACATCCCTCTGTTCTTGCCGCCGATTTCGTACACCAGTCTTCTGTCGTCCCATTTCCTTATCGAGACAATCTCGGCGTCGGCTCTCTTGAGAACGTCTTTAAGAGTCGCAATGGTCGCGTCCCAGTCCGCCGCCTGCGCCGAATCAACGAGAAACATCGCCTCGTAGAGTTTTCTGCTCACAACAGTCTCCATCTTATCACCTTCTGCTTAAACCATACTTTGCCTGTTTTCTTATCAAGTAATACACAACGAGCCGCCGTCATTCATTGCCGGGCTGCTCAGCATTGAACTCATTCATCGCCTTGTTGATTCCGTATTCAATCCAGCAGAATATGGCGTCGCGGGCCATTTCAATCGCCCTGTCCAGCAACGGCCTTTCCGCAGGCCCCGGCCTGGTAAGCACATACTCTGCCGCATCTTCCACGCCGCTGTCGCCTATCCCGATTCGCAGCCGGGCGAACTCATTCGTTCCCAGCTTCTCTACGATGTCGGCCAGGCCGTTATGCCCACCCGCAGAGCCGCTGGCCCGAATCCGAATCCTGCCCGGCGCAAGGCTCATATCATCGGTCACCACAAGCAGATCACTCAACGCAAGCTTGTGAAAGCCGGCCGCCGTTGCCACCGCCTGACCGCTGCGATTCATAAACTGCCACGGCTTCAACAGTATCAGCTTCTTACCCGAAAACTCGCCCATCCCGAAACGAGCGCTAAATTTCCTTTTTCTTACGTCCATCTTCAACGCTTCTGCCAGCGAATCTATTACCCTGAATCCCATATTGTGCCGAGTACCAACATACTCATCGCCCGGATTACCCAGGCCGACGACCATTCTCATTGCACCCATAGCTCACTTCGCCCGACCTGGCTTACTTCTTATCTTCGGCGCCCTCTGCCTTTTCCCCCTCCTCGGCCTTCTCGGCTCGACCTATGACCTCAGGCGCCACCGGCTCTTCAACCTCGGCCTCCTCAGCCGTCTTTGCCGCAGCAACCAAATGACACGTGACTACCAGCATCTCCGGGGCACTTGCCAGCTTCACTCCTTCCGGAAGCTCAATATCGACGGCGTGTATAGCGTCACCGATCTCGAGGTCTTTGACCAATACGACAAGCGACTCCGGAATATCCGTCACCTTGCACTCAACCTCCAGACCGCCCACGTGCCCCTCAATAATGCCGCCCTCGTGCGCACCCCGCGCCGTGCCCTTCAGCTCAATCGGAACCGTCACCTTGACCGTCTCGGTAACGTCAACGCGAATCAGATCTGCATGAATGATTTCCCTGCCGAGATGGTCGTATTGCAGATCCTTCACGAGCACAGTCTCATTTTTCTTGCCGACCTGAACGTCTATCAGCCGATGCCCGTGATGCAGCCCCTCAACGAACCTATGTGCCTCCAGCGAAATGGCCACAGGCTCCTGCTTATGACCGTACACAATAGCGGGGATTCGCCCCACCTCGCGCACCTTTGCCGCGTGCTTGGAGCCTGTGTTTTCCCGAACTTCTGCTTTCAAAACCAACGTCTTGCTCATAATCGCCTCTTTTTACTCTATCTTCCGGCCCGCGCTCACATATTGTTAAACATGCTGCTGACCGATTCATTTCTGTGTGTTCTTATGATTGCCTCACCCAGCATCGTCGCCACGCTCAAAACCTTGATACATCGCAGCTTCTTTGCATCCTCCGTCAACGGTATCGTATCGGTCACAACCACCTCCTCTACGGGTGTCTTTGCGAGCCTCTCGAGCGCCTGCCCCGCGAATACCCCGTGTGTCGCGCCAATGTATATCTTGGCGGCTCCACGCTCCTTCAACAAGTCCGCCGCACTGCACACCGTCCCTGCGGTGGCGATGATGTCGTCGCACATCAGTATGTTTTTGCCTTCCACCTCGCCGATTATCTCAGCCGCCTCCACCTCGCTGCCGCTGACTCGCTTCTTGTGTATTATCGCCAGATCCCCGCCGAGGTGCCTTGAGTATCGCGACGCCAGCTTGATATTGCCCACGTCCGGCGAAACCACCGTCAGCTTGTGTATCTTCTTGTTCTTGAAGTAACTGCCCAGCACCAGCTCGCCCGTCAGATGGTCAACCGGTATGTCGAAAAATCCCTGCAACTGCTGCGCATGCAGGTCTATCGTCAATACCCTGCTGGCGCCCGCGACAGTGATGATATTCGCAGCCAGCTTCGCAGTGATCGGCACACGGCCCTCGTCCTTTCTGTCCTGCCGGGCGTATCCGAAGTACGGAATCACCGCCGTGATGCGCTGGGCGCTGGCCCTGCGCAGGCAGTCCAGAAAGATCAGCAGCTCCATAAGATGCTCGTCAACCGGCTTGCACGTTGACTGCAGAACAAAGCAGTCTCTCCCGCGAACATCGTCCTCGAGCTTAATGGCCTTCTCGCCGTCCGGGAACCGCTCTATCTTCACGCCCCCTAACGGAATCCCCAAGTACTTGCAGACCGCAGAGGCCAATTTCGGATTACTGCTGCCCGCGAATATCTTCAGACTATCGTTCAGAAACATCACTTTTGGCTTCTCCGCCCAATTCGTTTACGCTTTCCTGTGAAACCACCGTTCCGGCCGCTATATGCGACCCGTCCTTGATTACAAGCGGCGCTATCAGTATCGCGCCTGAGCCTATGTAACAGTCATTGCCTATGTTCGTCCGACTCACCTTTTGGCCGTCGTAATTGGCCGTTATCGAGCCGGCCCCTACGTTCACGTTCCGCCCCACGGTCGCATCGCCGATATAGCTGTGGTGCCGTGCCCGCACCCCGTCGGCGAGGCTCGAATTCTTAATCTCCGTATAGACGCCGAGAACAACGTCGTTCTTCAGAACGCTCCCGTCCCGCAGATATGCAAAAGGCCCGATTCGACAGTTCTGACCGATCTCCACCACACCGTGAATATATGTGAACGGTTCTATCACCGTGTCCTGTCCGATTTTTGCTCGCGCATCAATCCACGTATTGTCCGGATCGACTATCGTTACGCCGTTTTCCATCAACTCCTGCTGAATCCGTCTCTGCATAATCTTGCTGGCATCGCTGAGCTGCCTGCGGCTGTTGACGCCCATCGCCTCCTCAGACCGAACTGCAGTCACGGCCACAACCTTATGCCCCGTCCTGATGATCCCCGACAGCACATCCGTCAGGTAGTATTCCTGTTTCACATTGTCGGGCTTCACCCTCTCCAGCGCCTCGAAAAGAACCTGATTATTGAACAGGTAGTAGCTCGGGTTCACTTCCTTAATCGCCAGCAGCTCCTTCGTGCAGTCACTGTGCTCGACGATGCCCTGCATATTGCCGTAGGCGTCGCGCACTATACGCCCGTATCCGGTCGGGTCGTCAAGCACCGCGGTCGCCAGCGTCGCCGCCGCCTGCTCCGCTTCGTGTTTTTCTATCAGAGTGGTCAATGTCAGCGACCGAATCAAAGGCCCGTCGCCGCAAAGCACCAGGGTCTCGCCTCTGAAATCCTTGAGCTGCTCCTTGCAGCACAGAACCGCGTGCGCCGTGCCCAGTTGCTTTTCCTGTATTACCCACTCAATATCCGCGGACCCGCCGAACCGCTCCTTGACCTGTTCAGCCGAGAACCCGACAACGACATATGTCTTCCTCACACCGACTTGGCGGCAAGCGTCGAGCACATAAGCCAGCATCGGCCGCCCGCAGACTTCATGCAGCACCTTCGGCATCATCGTATTCATCCGGCTGCTGATGCCTGCCGCCAATATTACCGCTGCTCTATCTGCCATTTCTGCTCTTCGACTTCTATTTGATATTTGATTTTTGAAATTTGCTTTTCTTATCTACCCGGCCAGGACTCGAACCTGGAATAGGAGGACCAAAACCTCCTGTGTTGCCAATTACACCACCGGGTAACACAATTGACTATTTTCTATTTACTATTGAAAAGCAAGCCCCAGCTCGAACTCAATGACCAATAGTAAATAATAAATAGTAAATCGACTGTCACGGAGACCGTCTTGCCCGGCCCGAATTGGCCCTGTCGGAGGCTTGAGTCAACCACGCCGTGATACTGTTGACCCCAAAGAAGAACTGAAATGTTAAAACTAAAAAGTAAAAACTACGCGGTTCAAGAGTTTTCCGCTTTCAGTTTCACATTTTCAACTTCTTTTTCTACCCCTTGCGACAGGGCAAATTTACAATTGCAGTAGATTAACCTATCCAAGCCGGATAATCAACATTTTTTCCAAAGAAAATCACGCCAGCCCTATAATTTCCCCCATAACACGACCAAAACCCGCCAAATCACCCTCTAATCCATTCCAATTTCATACCCACCCGCCCTCAATTTCTATCCGCTGTTGGGCCTGCCCCCAGGTTTTCTCTTCCGTCCATCCCCACGCTTTCGCGGTAGCAACCTTGAGCGCGACCTCAAGCGCCAACCCAACATCAGATGTGTCATTCAAGCCCTTGAGGAATCCTCCCAACAGATAATCTCCACAGCCGACCGTCGATAGCACCCTCCCGCGGCCGACGCATCGCCCCTGCCACGCGCCTTCCCTCGTAACCACCACCGCCCCCTTCCTGCCTCGACTGACAAGGACAATCCCGAGCTTATCCAGCAGCCGTCGAGCTGCCTTGGCCAGACTCGCCGGCCTATCCGCAACTTGCTCGCCCAATACCTCCCGCAGCTCCTTCACGTTCGGTTTGATTATCCACGCCCGCCCCGTATCTATAATCCGCCGCAAAGCCTCGCCGTATGTATCGACCACAATCTTCGCCCCGCGCTCGCTGCAACCTTTCACAATTCGTACAAGCTCATCCAGAAACTCGCTGCCCGGCATCAAGCCGGCAAAAACACATGCGCTGCCACTTTTCACGATGGTCTTCAAATCCTCACGCAGTTGTCTCAACGCTTTCCTTGAAACCAGCCCGCAAGGAAATCGCAGGTGCATCTCCCTGTCGCGAACTGTATCGACCACGGTGACGTTGCGCCGCGTCGCGCCTTCGACCGCCGTCATTTTGACTCTCACCAGCCCCCGCAGCTCGCGCATCGCTTTTCGCATCTGCTCGTAATCATCTCGCCCCCACAGCCCAGCCGCCGTGTTCTTTTCTCCCATCCACGCCAGCGCACGCGAAATATTCAGCGCCTTGCCCGCCGGCCGGCAGCTCGATGAACTGACCAGCTTATGCTCGCCCCACTCAATCCCGTCTAACCGGCACACCGTGTCCCAGCTCGGACACAGCCCCACCGTAATAATCTTGCTCGTTTTCTTCATACCGACTCCGGCCGACAGTGTCCACCTACGAACCGCCCGGCAGACTTCAAACCGGATAATACCCAAATCCAACCCGAATTTCAACAACTCCCCCCAGGCCGAACAACCTGAGTCCCCGACAGGATTGTGGAGACTCGCTCGCATATTTAAGGGTGGCAGCCTCAAGGCCGTAGGCCTTGGGGATGGCTTGCTGCGCAGATTCCTTTATGCTCCCGCCACCGATAAGCCGATTTGCAGCGTTGACGTCGTCGATAGTAAGGAACGGTGAAATTTTCCCAGTTCAGCAATTTCCTCTTTTGACAACGTATGCTCCTTCATATATACTGTTTATCTGACACAAGTGCTTTCTGAATGGGAAAAATGGGTTTTTCAATCGGGAGCAGTATACATGGCCCTAACGCACCGGTAGTGCTGTGATTATCTTACGTCCCTCTAAGGCACCGCCGCAGTTGTCCTCTAAAACCTTGAGGCAGAGAACGCATGGCAGAAAACGTTTTATGCTACGCCGATAACCTTCAGATTTTACGTGATTACATTAAGGATGAGACAGTTGACCTTATCTACCTCGATCCGCCGTTCAGTAGTGATGGAAAAGCAGGTTGTCTCGAAAAAACGTGTCGCTGATCATGGCGAGGTCTATACCCGCAAGCGGGAAGTCAATGCCATCCTCGACCTGGTCAAGCACGAGACGGAGAGAATCGAATCCCGTTTTCTGGAGCCTGCCTGCGGCACGGGCAATTTTCTGACCGAAATCCTGAATCGCAAGCTGCGCGTGGTTGAATCACGATACAAAAAGAGCCAGTTGGAATACGAGCGGAATGCCCTACTCGCCGTCTCCAGCATCTACGGAATCGACATTCTGCAAGATAATGTCGCGGAATGCCGCAAGCGGCTTTTTGGTATCTTGGACGAGGCATACGCCCACTTGTTCAAAGGTGCGGCGAAAGAGGAATGCCGCAGTGCGGTCAAATACATCCTTGAGCGCAATATCATCCATGGCGACGCGCTCACCCTGAAGACGGTGGGCGAGAACCCGCGGCCGATTGTTTTTTCCGAGTGGTCACCCGTCAACGGCAACATGCTCAAGCGCCGGGATTTTACCTTTCATGGCCTGCTTGAGCACGAGAACATTAAGGCACTGCCGCTCTTTTCCGATCTCGGAGAGGATGTCTTCATCCCCACGCCGGAAAAAGATTATCCTCTAATCTACTTCCTGAGGGTCGCCGATGCCGAACAGTCCTAACTACAACCCAGACGTCCTGTCCTGCCTCGCCAATCTGAGCAGCGACGAGGTCTTCACCCCGCCCAGGATGGCGAACGCGATACTCGATCTCCTGCCGCTCGAAATCTGGAGCGACCGGAACGCCACGTTTCTCGATCCCGCCTGCAAGTCCGGAGTGTTTCTGCGCGAGATCGCCAAGCGGCTGGATGCAGGGCTGGAACAGGAAATCCCTGACAAACAAACCAGGATCAATCACATCTTCAGGAATCAGCTTTTCGGCATCGCCATTACGGACATGACCTCCCTGCTTTCCCGCCGGTCGGTGTACTGTTCCAAGACGGCGAACGGAAAATATTCCGTCTGCGAGACCTTTGACGACCTGCAAGGTAATATCCGCTTCGAGCGCATCGAGCATACCTGGGAAAACGGGCGCTGCGTCTTTTGCGGGGCCAGCCAGGCAAACTATGAGCGTGGTGATGAACTCGAAACCCACGCCTATAAATTTATCCATACCGAAAAACCTGAGGAGCTATTCAACATGAAATTCGATGTCATTGTCGGCAATCCCCCGTATCAATTGAATGATGGAGGAGGCACTGGAACAAGTGCGAAGCCAATATATCATCTTTTTGTTACACAGGCAAAAAAACTCAATCCGCGATTCTTATGTATGATTATACCTTCTCGTTGGTTTTCAGGTGGTAAAGGTTTGGATAGTTTCAGGGATGAGATGCTAAATGACTCCAGAATCAGAAAACTTGTTGATTATACGGACTCTACAGAGTGTTTCCCTGGCGTAGATATCGCGGGTGGCGTTTGTTTTTTCCTTTGGGATCGCGATAACAAGGGTAATTGTGCTGTTGAGAATATTCACAATGGAAAATCGAATGTTTCGAATCGTCCCTTGAACGAGTTTGATACATTTGTAAGAGATAGCATTTCAGTTTCCATTATTAAGAAAGTCAAAGAATCTACTAGCAATGGCTTTCTGGATAATATTGTATTAAGTAGAAATCCTTTTGGATTGGACTCTAAAGTCAGACCGTTAAGAAGTGGCAATCTAAAACTTATTTGGAGCGGAGGGCAGGGTTTCTATTCATCTTCAAGGGTCACCTCAGGAGTTGAGGTGATCAATAAATGGAAAGTACTATTGTCAAAAGCTTCATTTGACCATGGCGGACAACCCGATAGGGAAGGGAAAAGAAGAATCTTTTCTAAAGTTGAAACAATCCCACCAGGCACAATTTGCACAGAAACATATCTAATTCTGGGTTCATACAAGAATAGGCAACAAGCAGATAATATGGTGTCCTATTTAAGGACAAAATTTTGCAGATTTCTTGTGTCTACTATTCTCTTCACTCAAAATATCGCTAAAGATAGATTTAAATTTGTTCCAAATTTGGACATGAGTGAGCTGTGGACCGACAAAACGCTTTATAAAAAATACAGATTAACCAAAGAAGAAATTGCCTTCATCGAATCAATGGTCCGCCCCATGGAGTTGAAGAATGAGTAAAGAGTTTTTTCCTCAACGGCCTGACTCCAAGCCAACCATATATGCCTACGAGGATACCCATCCTCAATATAAAGGTCTTCTCAAAGTCGGTTATACCAACGTGGATGTTCAGATGCGGGTGGCGCAGCAATACCCTACGCTTCGCCCTGGCAGTTTACCCTACAGGATTGTGCTTGAAGAATCCGCCATGAGGAATGATGGCAGCGCCTTCACTGATCGCGATATTCACCGGTATTTGAGGCAAAAAGGAATTAAAAATCCCAAAGGAGAATGGTTTAAGTGCAATGTCGAGAATCTAAGATCTGCCATTATCGCCCTTAAAACCGGCGAGATGAACGAGGAAAACCGCTCTCTTGATTTCAAGATGCGCCCCGAACAGGCCGAAGCGGTAGAGAAGACTGCGGCCTATTTCAAGAGCGCGCAAAAGGAAGACCCCGATAAAACGCCCCACTTTCTCTGGAATGCGAAGATGCGCTTCGGCAAGACCTTCGCCGCCTATCAGCTTGCCAAGAGGATGAAATGGCGCAAGGCGCTGGTGCTGACCTTCAAACCGGCGGTGCAGAACGCCTGGGAGGAGGACTTGAAGCGCCATATCGATTTCAAGGGCTGGCAGTTTATTTCGCCCGGCGGCCTGTCCTATGAGGATGCGGATAAGAAAAAGCCCTTCGTCTGTTTCGGGTCGTTTCAGGATTATCTGGGCAAGAACAGAAGCACCGGCGGCATCAAGACCAAGAACGAGTGGGTTCATGCAACCAATTGGGATTGCGTCATCTTGGATGAATACCATTACGGGGCATGGCGCGAGAACGCCAGGGAACTTTTTGAGGCGGAAGACAAGAACGAGATCGAGTTCGGCGAAGGCGAAGGACTCAAGGATTTCGACGAAGAAACTATGCCCATCACGACGGACGGCTATCTCTATCTTTCCGGCACACCGTTCCGGGCTATTGCCTCGGGCGAGTTTATCGAGGACCAGATTTTCAACTGGACCTATTCGGATGAACAGCGGGCCAAGCAGGAATGGGAAGGCGAGGACAACCCCTACGTCTCCTTGCCCCGCATGGTGCTGATGACCTATCAACTGCCGGATGCGATACGCGAGATCGCCATGCAGGGTGAGTTCGACGAATTTGATTTGAATATCTTCTTCTCGGCGGAGGGAACCGGGGACGAGGCCAAATTCAAGTATCAGGATGAAGTGCAGAAGTGGCTGGACCTGATCCGGGGCGCATTTCAGGCGACCACCGTTGACAACCTGAAACTGGGCGCCAAAAAGCCGCCGATGCCGTTTTCGGATACTCGACTGCTGAATGTGCTGTCGCATACCTTCTGGTTCCTGCCCAGTGTTGCCGCCTGTCATGCCATGCGTAATCTGTTTGCGCAGAAGCAGAACCGGTTTTATCACGATTACCGGGTGCTCGTGGCCGCCGGAAGCAGCGCGGGGATCGGCCCGGCGGCGCTCCCGCCCGTGCGGGAGGCAATGGAGGATCCCCTGAAAACAAAGACGATCACCCTGTCTTGCGGAAAGTTGACCACCGGCGTGACGGTGAGGCCGTGGACGGGGATATTCATGCTGCGCAATTCTTCCAGCCCGGAAACCTATTTTCAGGCCGCCTTCCGCGTTCAGTCCCCCTGGACGGTGATGAATCCGGACGACACCGCGCCCAACCGCGAGCAGGTCATTAAAGAAGAATGTTATGTCTTTGACTTTGCCCCGGACAGGGCTTTGCGCCAGATTGCCGATTACAGTTGCCGCTTGAATGTCGATGAGTCAAACCCCGAGAAGAAGGTTGAGGAGTTTATCAGCTTCCTGCCCGTGCTGGCCTATGACGGCAGTTCCATGAAACAAATCGACGCGGCGGGGATTCTGGATATCGCCATGAGCGGGACGAGCGCTACCTTGCTGGCGCGCCGCTGGGAAAGCGCCTTGCTGGTGAACGTGGATAACAGCACCTTGCACCGCTTGATGAGCAATGAAGCGGCCATGAAGGCGCTGATGAGCATTGAAGGGTTCCGCAATCTGAATCAGGACATCGAAACCATCATCAACAAGTCGGAGGCGGTGAAAAAGACGCGGAAGGACAAGAACGCCGAAGAACTCACTCCGAAAGAGAAGCAGGAACTGACGGAAGAGGAAAAGGAATACAAGAGTAAGCGTAAGCAGATTCAGGAAAAACTCATCAAGTTTGCCACCCGCGTACCGGTATTCATGTATTTGACCGATTACCGGGAGCGGTGCCTCCGGGACGTCATCACGCAGCTTGAGCCGGGGCTGTTCAAGAGAGTTACCGGCTTGACCGTAAAGGATTTCGAGCTACTCGTCAGCCTGGGGGTCTTCAACAGCGCATTGATGAATGATGCCGTCTATAAATTCAAACGGTATGAGGATGCCAGTTTGGTCTATATTGGTATAGATAAGCATGAAGGCGAAGCCATTGGTCTTTACGACACCGTGCTAAGCGCAACCGATTATAATGCAACATTCGAAAATGTGGTCGAAAGAATATAATGAATGTCTTTTTCAGTGTTCAGCAAAGGACCGCCATTCGGGACAGCCACCTATTTAGGGAAATCTATGCACAGCGGGCCTATTGAAAACCCCTGAATTCATTGTGTTTCTTTTCATTTACTACCCGGCCCTTTTTCTCAAGAACCCTTCTCTCGATTTCCAGAACAACCTTCATCGAATCCGCCGCCGCGGATCGCCCCTTCGCCCGCTAATCAAGCAGCCACTTCCATAATCCACTCAACAATCCGCGTTAATCCGTGTCCAAAAAAATCTTTGACTATATCCAAC
>Ga0315284_10011131_pt1 | contig 12830 bp, 8 predicted proteins | sample YL17G09_16_MG_FD_203696 | JGI IMG/M metagenome (GOLD analysis project Ga0315284, IMG submission 203696) | Sediment microbial communities from Yellowstone Lake, YNP, Wyoming, USA - YL17G09_16 | ecosystem: Environmental > Aquatic > Freshwater > Lake > Sediment | place: USA: Wyoming | collected... | reverse complement strand
AACTTTCCCATCAACATATTTTGTTTTGTTGATGACCTCGATTGAAGGTTTAATCATATTTGGAATAACATTTATGATTACATTAAAAATAAATGATAATTTTAGTAATATAAAGCCAAATAATTTACTATTATTAATTTTAACAGGAATAACAAATGGACTAATGAGTTTATGTCTGTTATATGCAGCAAATCCTGTACGCACACCAGTCTTAATCCAATCAGTTTTCCTAGGATTGGCAGTTATTCCAAGTGTTATTTTTACTAAAATTATTTTAGATAAAAAAGTCAGTTATATTTGGCACTGGACCTTAATAAGTTTAATTTTTTTGGGAGCATCAATAATGTGTGCTGTAATGCCTACTATTAAAAGTGGTAATTTTAATAGTGGGAATATTGGATGGATAGTTGTGTATATGATTGGAATAATATTGTTAAGTTTAACAAATATATTACAAGAAAAATATACAATGATAACAGATAACACATTTGAAAATAAAATAAAACTTGCATTCTATGCTGGATTTTTTCAAGTACTGACCGCAATATTATTATGTTGGATCGACTTATTTTTTGGATATTGTGATAATGCGAGTGATGCATTTGGGAATTTTACTTTGAGTGCCAGAGTATTTTTCACAGATGTACCAAAATTTTTCATGATACAATTATTTGTGTTTGATTGTTTAGCATTATTCATATTGTCAATATATCTGAATAATATTTCAACTAATTACAATATGATATTAACAAATTTGACGAATCAGTCAGTAGCATTATTCTTCACAATTTTCCCAAATTTTAATAATGGAATACATGTATCACCTATATTTGTCACAATAAGTTTGTTATTTAATATTGTTGCTGTAATATTATGGATTAAAGGAGAAGTACATGAATATATAGAAATTAAATAAACATAATTAAACAAATACAATTAATTTTTTTATAATTTCAATAAATTCTTTATATGCTTCAATTGACTGTGATTTTATTTTTTTATTTGAAGGTGTGTGAATAACATCTGGTACTCTTAATACGACATAATCAACTGGTTCACCTACTTCAGTTAATCTTTTTAATACTAACTTGATAACATCTTCATTTTCATTTATCAAAATAAACACATTTTTATTCTGTGGTGTTATTTCATCTTTTACAGTCCAAAATGTATTTCTTATAATATCTGTATAAATATATCTGTGATGTTCATCTAAAATTTGTACACTATCATCCTTTAATTTTGGATAACCTAATGCATTGATAAAAATTAATGCTTGTACATTTGTTGCCTTTTCTTTGCCAAATAATTCATTGAATCCATCATTATGTGATGTATGATATTGTATTACTTTATTTTCATAATCACCATATTCAGCTCCATATTGTGCACAAATTGAGCTATCAATTGGTATATGTGGAGTTATGTATTCTCTAACAGTAGCCGATCTATTTACACCAGCTGTGCATGCAGTTCTTAAGATTAGAGGTATTTTTTCGTTGATAATGTAAGGGTTCTGTGTTGTAGGTTCGTATACATTGACTATAGACATTGTTTAATAGTAACTATATTGGGAATAGGTTCTATTATATTTTAATTTCAATTTTTTTTGTAATTTTTATATGGTATAATTGATATTTATATGGTATAAATAGAATAATTTTATCAATATATTATATAATAATGTCCTACATACTAGATCCCTTGACCGCTGCAGAAATTGCTTCAGTTGTAAGTATTGTAACAACAGCTTCTCCAATTACGATTGATGGTGTTAATGTCATATTTGCAGAAATTTCTTTAATAGAAGCTGACAAATATAAAGTCATAGCAGGAATTCCACAAAATAGATTAGCCAATTGTTTAATTTACCAAAATTTAGGGAATTACACATACCAATATATCGTCAATCTTTCAACATTATCTTTGGTTGTTTCAAATAAATTATTAAAAGGAATCATACCAGCAACTGATTATTCAAATGGTGTGGCATTTTGGCCATGGTTGAATTGGTTTCAAAGTGGTTATGGACCTTCATTTTCAACATACATTCAAAATATGATCAATGAACCTTGTAATAAACAGGCCGAAAAATATAGATGTGCTTTAGCAAAACGTGGTATTACACCAGATCAAATTGGAGATTATTCTCTACGTTATACACCTATTTGGAATTTTGAAATGTCTCGTCTCGTCATTCCTACATATTGTAAATGTAATAAACATGAGGAAAAGGAAAAAAAATGTAAAAAAGAAGGATGTAAAAAACATGAGAAAAAGGAAAATAAATGTAAATGTAAATGTGAAACTCTCGATGAATGTAATTGTGTATGTCCAGAAAAACTTACAAAACACTTTAAAAATGGGCGATACTTTTTGCCATTTTTATTGGATAATACAAGTGATGGTTTAGCTGGATATCTCGATGGATTTTTCTTTATTTTTGACAGTAGTGTCCTTAACAGTTTTGGAACTCCTGGTGTGATAGTTCTTACTAGTGACGAATACATCGCAGATCCATTACCACCTGCACCTTTTGCACCAACACCTAACTTATTTACTCATCCTGCACCAAGTGTTATTCCTATTCAACCATTAACAGTAACAGTTTCTAATCCACCAAGTTATCAATTAAATGGTAATTTAATAAAATTTGACAATTGGTCTATGCGCTTATCAGTTGATCATCATGTAGGATTACAATTTTATCAAATTGAATATTATGATAGTAATTTAAGGCAATATCGCCCTATTTTATATAAAGCCTCTATTTCTGATGCTATGGTTTCATATGATTCCCCAAAACCTATATGGGCACGTAATTATACATCATCAGATAGTTATTCTTACCCTATGGCTTTCAGATTAGTTTCATTAACATTAGGTCAAGATGTTCCTAATACGGCAACTCTCATAGATATACCACTTTTTAATAATGATGGTAGCTCACGTATTGTGACAGGTGGAATAGCCATTTATGAAGAAGATTCTGATCTTGCTTGGAGATCAACTAATGGAGGTGCTGGATGGTTTCCAGGCACTCAACCATCGCCAACATCAAATCCACCTGATTCTGGAACTGGACAAGGTGCTAGAGGGCGTGCATTAGTAGTTAGGACTGTATTTTCAGGATTTTTCTATTGTTGGATTTATACATGGAGATTCTTTCAAGATGGATCAATTCATTTTGGTGTCCGTCTTGGTGGATTTACTACAACTCAATTATTACCATATGAAACATCTGAAGAAGCAAAAAGTAAAGGATATTATGGTGAATTTATTTCCCCCCACCTTTTCGCAATTCTTCATACCCATTTACATTGTGCTCGTTTAGATTTCCAAATTGATGGTGTCAATAACAGTGTTCAAGAAGAAAACTTTTTGAAAATAAAAAATGAAATAACTAAAGAATTTCCATATGGAACAAATCCAAGTGGTTTTGCATTAAATCATGTTACTACAACATTTAAAAAAGAAAAGGAAGCTGTAAGAGATGTAAGCCCAAAATATAATCGTTCATGGTCAGTTATTAATCCAAATGTTAAGACTCCTGGAATGCCAAATGGAGATTATAATCCAGGATATGAATTGGATTCATCTTCAACTGGATCTGTGACACAAACATTAAAATGTTCAACATTGAATACCAATTTGGAATTTACCCAACATAATTTACATGTTACTAAATATGATCCTACCCAAATGTATGGAGCTGGTACCTATCCAATTCAACAACCGAGAGATGTAGGGTTAGGAGAATACATTAAAGATAATAAATGTATTGAAAATGAAGATGTCGTGTTATGGTATACTATGTCTATACAACATGCCCCAACTACTGAAGATTATCCATATATTCAAATTCACGAACAAGGATTTAATTTATCTCCAGTTAATTTTTTCAGTTGCAATCCATCAATTGGTGGTGATAGTCCTGGTGTTGGTGTACAGAATTTTAACAACACTTTTTTTAATCAAGCAGCATAAAGTAATTGTAATTTAGATAATATATGTTTAATCGATAAATATATATTTAATTTTTGGCATAAATTTTATGTCACTTTTTTATATTTTATTTATATATAGATATATATATATATATATATGAGTAAAATTTATCATACTAATTCAGATATAAAATGGGATGAAAAAACAGATTTTATTGTTGTAGGACTGGGAGCAGCAGGAGCTGTGGTGACGCGTATGTTAGCTAATAAAAATTTTAACGTTATAGGGATTGAAGCTGGTGAAAATTATGATAATAATCCTCTTATACTAGATAGCACTGTAGCACCAGATATGGAAGGAAGTTATACATGGAAATTTTTGTACAATCAAGAGACTGCACCTAATCCAGACATGAATGGTAGAACTCTAAATTACACAACGGGTCGTCTTCTTGGTGGTGGTAGTTCAATAAATGGATTACAATATGTTCGTAGTTCAAATAATATTTGGCAAGAATGGGGTAACATAAATGGGTGTAATTGGGATCCAATATCTGCTTTAAGTGGATATAAACATTTAGAACAATTTATTGGAGTACCATCAAATTTTAATCCAATTTATCATGGAACAAATGGATTGATGAAAATTCGCCAAGCCCCAATAGTAGAATCATCAATGGCCACAAAATTTGCCAATGCTTTATCTGCCGCTACAACTTATCCAATAATATCTGATTATAATGATCCAACAACACCAATTGGTGTTTTTACCAGATGGTCTCTTTTTGAACAATCAAATGGCGATCGTGCTAGTTCATCTACTGATTTTTTAACACCTTTAATAAATAAACATCATAAACACTGTAAAATTATTACAAATACGACAATATCGAAAGTTATTATTTGCAAATGTGGACAAACGCTTGGCGTTGAAGCTATCAGAAATGGAAAATGTATCAATATTAAGGCTTGTAAAGAAGTTATTTTATCATCTGGTATTCATTCTAATGAAATTTTACAAAGATCTGGAATTGGACCAGAATCCCTTTTAAATTCATTAAATATACCTATTGTATTTAAAAATGATGCGGTAGGCTCTAATTCTAGAAATCATTTAATCAGTGTAGCTGTATTTTCAGCAAATCCAGCTGATTTTCCTGGAACAGGATCGAATGATTTGAATGCACTATATACAGGAGGAGCATTTTTGCCAGATCCCACAATAGGTTCAGATATAACTAAACGAGGTTTTCAATGGATAGGTATTAATCCAGCCCCAAATATTTTTGTGGTAGCATTTTATAAATTAAATCCGCAAAGTACTGGAACTGATCGCATTCAAAATGCAGATCCATTAAGAGTATCCGAAGTTAATGAAAATTTATTAAGTGATCCTCTTGATTTAGATGCAATTGTTAATGTATATCAACAACAAATTACAGCCTTAAATACACAATTGGGATTAATAGATCCAGCATATCAATTATTATCCCCCTCATTATCATTAATAGCAGATACAGATGGACTAAAAAATTATATAAAAGAATCATTAGAACACGCACATCATTGGACAGGAACTTGTAAAATGGCACCATTGAGTCAAAATGGTGTCGTAAATAAAAAAGGAGAAGTATATGGAGTAAAAAAATTACGAATTGCAGATATTTCTGTAGCCCCAATACAACCAGATGGTAATACAGCTGGTCCAGCATTTTTTGTTGGATACAATATTGCTAAAATGATTATAAAAAAATATTGCTAATATAATAATAATATACTTGGTGTTGGTATACAGAATTTTAACAACACTTTTTTTGATCAAGCAGCATAAAAATATTATGTTAAGATAAAATAATATATATTTAACTAATTAAATATATATTTAATAGAATCCATTATTCAATTTTTTAATTATGTCAATACAATCTGAATACGATTCATGAAACACAATCAAAGGAGATAATTTATGAAATTCATTAGAAGTTGTATTTTTACATATAGTACTTATTGTTAATACACAATTAAATGGATCAACTCGTTTATCAAATAAAAATCGTACACCATAATAATCTAATGTAAATGGCATATTTATTTTAACAACATCACCAACTGTTTCTCCCAAAACAAAAAATATATCAAATCCTAACATATTGTCAATATCCATTGTGTCATCACAATAAAGATCAAACATATTATATAAATATGATGGAGTATGTTTTAAGGATAATAATTTTAATTGTCTGTCAGAAAAATTAGATATAACATGTGTATTATTAAAATATTTACCATTTTCTAAGTAACCATATTTGCCAGAAATTCTATTTATATATGCATTAATATAATTTATCAGTGTATCAATATCTGAATCTGTTTTATAGATAAAACTATAATATTTATCTACATATTCATAAGTTCTTTTAGGTACAAAATCCATAAAATATAATTCTATTCCATCACCACTGACATTTGGGAATAATATAAATTGTGTATCACCATTTTTTATTTTAATATAATAATCACGATAAATTTCTTTATTAAAGTAATCTTCTGAAACAGTTGGTACATAAATTTTTAATTTAGTTAATTTGACCAATAGTTGGGGTATCCTTAATAATGGTCCATAAAATGTATTTCTGAATTGTGTTTCTGATACTCCATCAATAAATGCCAGAAATTTTTGTTGATTGTAATAAAATTTGTAATTCTTGGTATAATCTGTTGTAATGTCAAAATAACATCCAGAAAAATTAAGTTTATTTTTAGTAGAGATATTTGTAATTTCACCCACATGAAAACACCCCGTTGGAGAATCCCCATCGTCAACAAATGTAAATTTAAATTCAAAATTATTTTTCCTACATGAAAAAATAAATACTGGATCATTCATACAGCAATTATTACCATGATGATAATTTTCTAAATTTTTCATTATGGCACAAATTTCAATATCTAATGAATGAATAGTACGCACACAATCCATGAACATTTTTTGCAAACGTTGTGGTACACTTAATACTTTATATATTGGATGGATACCTGTATCATAATCTCGTTCCAATATTTTTAAAGGTGACATACCAGAAAATTTCGAATCAAAATTTTCAAATATAGGTAAATCAGGAAGTGTCAATGTATAATTTATAATTTCATAACTTGATTCCTCTTCTAATTCGGAAATTGTGTCAATATCATTATCATAATCACTTCCTGAATCATTCTTTACATTATATATACTATGCGAGTTATATGTATTATGTGAATTGGTATATTCTAGACTTATTTCAGAACTAATACGATTTAAATCATCAATTGTAAATTTTGATTTTGATTTTATATAATTTGCTTTATGATTTTTTTTCTTTGTAATTATAATATTTTGTTTTAATATCATATCATGTGTTTCACATTTATTTTTATATTTTTCAGAGAATAAATATTCTGATCTTAATTGTTTATTTTTTTTAATTGAATTTGCCAAATCAGTTGGAACAGACATCTTATGATTAGTATTATAGAACTGTATTGATATATCATATTATTTTCATTTTTTTTATATCCATCCAAAAACAGATATGACAAAATAATTTAAAAATTTTTATGGAGTTGGAATATTTGATTTTTTAGTATAAAATTTATGTTATTTTTTCATGTTTTAATGTAATTTTTTACATAAAACATGGGTTTTTTTACTATTTTTATGGAAAAAATTAAGCCAATTTTAGTCCAATTTTTGTTATTTTTTTAATTTTTCCCCTCAAAAAGCTTATAACACCACCTACCCCATTATTTAAAAAATAGAAATTTTAAAAACTTTAATTTAACCAGTAATAAATGAGATAAATATAAGGTTTTACAACGAAAATAGAAATTTTCCAATAGGTGGGCAAGGTGGGGAGGAAATAAAATTTAGAAATTTCATAAAAAATTTAAAATTCATTACAGAAAAAAAATAACATAAATTATATATATACCCCTCGTAAACACCTACTTAAATTAAAAGTGATAGTAATAAACAGTTAAAACTTACCATAAATGTATATAGTTTAATTAAATAATTAAAAGTTATTGTTAAAATGATTTTTTGAAATAATAAAAATATTTTTATATGTATAATCATTTATTTAACATAACATTTAACCAACAAGATTTTCGGTTAAATGTTAAATTATTGTTTTATGAGCATGTTCAATTCAAAATAATTTTTATATAATACTATAGTATAATATGAAAAATTTATCAAATTTAGAAATTGTCAAAACTAATTCTTATCTTGAAGGATTACATACAGTAGAAAGAATAAATAAGGATTTACTAAAAGCGATAATAGAATCTGATAAATTATTACAAGAAAAATATGATGATAGTTATGATTCAGAGAAACACTTTTTGGAGGCATTGTATAATAAATTAAGTGATAAAACACATTCATTTACAACTAAATATAACAGGTCAGGAATGCATGGAAGGGTATATCCTACAAATGGATTATCATTGGCAAACGTCAGGAGACCACTAAGACATACATTAGCAAAAGGTCAATACATAGATATCGATATTAAAAATGCACAACCAACTATATTAGAACAAATATGTGTTAAATTTAAAATAACATGTACATTTTTAACAGAATATGTTAATAATAGAGAATCTATACTTAAATTAGTTATAAATGATTATGAATGTACACGTGATCAAGCAAAGAACTTATTTATAGTTTTAATATTTCTTGGTACTTTTAATAATTGGATAAAAGAACATAAAATAACTAAAAAAACTACACCCAATAAATTTATAAAATCATTTATTGAGGAGTTAAAAAACATATCTACAATTATATGTAATAAAAATCCTAAAATTTTCCAAGAATGTGAACATAAAAAGAAAAAAAATGCAATAGCATCAACATTTGCAATATTTTTACAACATATGGAATGTACTGTTCTTGAATCAATGTTTTGTTATTGTGTAAATAATAGTATTATTGAGGATGAATGCTATCCAACAATTATATTATGTCATGATGGTTTAATGATACCAAATATAAATAAAGTTGATATTAAAAAAACATTATTAAAAATAGAATCATATGTTAAAAAAGAAACTTTATTTGAAATAAAATTAGAAATAAAAGAATTTACTGAAGCATTTGAGATTGATTATGAAAAGCCCAAATTGAATAATTTAGTTATATTCAATCCAGAATATTTGATGAGATTTAACACTGAATATTTCGAAACATTAAATAGTTATGATATCAAAAAAAAGTATTTTGAAATTTTTTGTTGTAAAGTACTGAAACCAACAATATATATACATAATGAAATGTCAACAGCGACTGGATTTATGACTGTATCATACAAAACAACACAAAATATTATTGATGAATTTTTACATTTATCATCTAAATTTATAAAGACATGGGTAAAAGATCCAAAAATTAAATTATACAGTGAATTAGTATTCATTCCACAAAATCCAGGTTTTAATTTAAATGAAAATTCATCAGATTACAATTTATTTCTAGGATATAATCCATTAATTAAAACAGTTGTCAAGAATCCAAATATTATAGATACATGGAAAAATATAGTGTTTCAATTATGTGAAGCAAATCAAGAATATTACGATTATTACATTAAATTTTTAGCACAAATAATACAGTTTCCTAATGATAAATTAGGAGTAAGTATCATAATAAGATCTGTTGAAGGTGTAGGGAAGGGGCAACATTTAAAAGCAATAGAACGTATATTAACACGAAAATATTTTTATTCTGAATCAGACAAGGATAATTTTATAGGAAAATTTGCAACAGCATTTAATAATAGATTATTGGTAAATTGGGATGAAACTGAAGGTGTCCATTGCGAAATTGATAAAATAAAATCAAGAATTACAGAAGAATTTATGACAACTGAACAAAAAGGAATAAATAAAATTGAAAGCAGGAATGTAGCACGTATCATATTTACAACAAATAATAAATGCCCAATACCAATATCGGATTCAAATAGGAGATTTGTTGTTTTCCAGGCAACAAATTATTATAAAGTAGGTGAGGGGAACGTTGGTATAGAATTCTGGAAAAAATACATAAAGTTAATAGATGAACCTGAATTTATAGCGGCATTATATAATTATTTAAATACAATAGACTTAACAAATTGGGATTTTATGGATTTCCCAAAAACGCTTACATATAACCAAATGAATGAATTATGCAAACCTGCCGAGTTATTATTCATTATAGAATATATATGTGTAATTTTAAAAGACAAAAAAGATCATACAATAAAAGGAAGTGAATTATTCGAGTTGTATAATCAATTTTGCATGGTAAATAAACTAAATCACAAATATAATGTAAATATAAAAGACTTTTATGCAAATTTAGATAATCTAAAAAATATGGACATAAAAGGAATTACTTTTAAAAATATAGGAGGAATAAAAAAAGTATATTTTAGTTATAATATTCTTTATGAATCATTAATTTATAAAAAACACATAGAGCAAGAAATACAATTTACCGATGATAATTAAGTTTCAATATTAATTTCATTATTTGATTCTATTATAACAGTTTTACGTGGTCTACCTACTGGTTTTTTTACAACATTTGGTTCTACAATTTTTTTCTCCCTACGAATACGACTAGCACCTTCATGTGTTAAATAATAATTACGTCTAATATTTTTAATACATATTTTACATTTATTTTGATATATCGCAAATTCATCAATTTGTTTTATTTGATTACAAACTGTACATGTTTTAGAGATTTTAATATCAGCACACATTTATAGTTTATATATTTATATACATAAATAACATTTTATTTATGTATATTTAACCACATAATTAATTTTATTTTAAATAACATATATCACTTTTTTTAATTGTATAAATAACCATTAACAATTCTTAATAAAATAATTAGGAACCTAATAAAAAAAGTTCACGTCTAATATATCTATCTTCTTCATCATAATTGTTGCTTCCATAACAATCGTCATCATAATCGTATAAATCAGGATGACACTGATGACATCTATATGAACTTTTAAAAAATACACAATCTGAACAAATGTAGCTCTTAATTGATTCTCGTTGATCTTCGAGAAAACATGTAAAACATGGTTTATTATGTATGACATCATTCTGTGTCACATTACACCGCATGCATGTTCTTATTTCAATAAGATAAATATTTAAAAATATCATTCTCAAAACATCACAATCACAATCATTAATGATTAAATGATTAAGGAGCACCAAATATTTTTCATATTTAATCCACATGACAGCCCCTGGTTGAACTAACCCTTTCACAAATATGTCTTGGTATCCCCGATTCTTCCAGATGTCCGAAAATTTAGAATAATGTCGGGAAATATGATTGTTCACTAATTCTCTCTTTTCTCTTTCTTTTCTTTCTTCTTCTTCTCGTCCCCTTTTTTCTTCTTCTGCTTCTTCAGCATCTAACTTTTGGAAGAAAGTTTCCCAATCAAAATTATTGATTTCTTTTTCATCATCTAATTCTTCAACTGGATTATATTGATTAATATGGTCTTTTAATAAATCATATTTTATCCTTTTACTAGTTTTCCTGCTGTTTTTCCTACTAGTTTTTCTGCTAATTTCTTTACTAACTTGTCTGCTTGTTTGTCTGCTAGTTTTTCTAATAGGTTCTTCATTAACTTCTTTGCCAACTTGTATTTTTGTTTTTCTACTATTTTTTCTACTTGTTCTTCTACACATTAGTGCAAAAAATGTAACATTAAAATAAATTTGCTAAAGGACATAATTAATACTTATATTTTCAATTTTTTTTATATATAATATTATATATGACTACTGAATATGAAGCCAAATTTTTAGATATTGACAAAGATAAAATGATTAAAAAATTAAAAGAAATTGGTGCTACATTAGTCCACCCAAAAACCAAATATGTTCGTTCTGTATTCCACAGATGTACTGATGAAGTAAGAGGTTTTGCTAGAATTAGAGATGAAAATGGTTCAGTCACAATGACAGTAAAAATATATGATGACCCAAAATTCCCAAAAGAATATGAAGTATCAATAAAAGACAGTTTTGAAACTGGTGTAAATTTTTTGTCAAGTCTTGGTATCAAACAAAAAGCATTCCAAGAAACATACAGGGAAAAATGGGCACATGAATTAGCACACGAAATTACATTTGATGACATTCCTGGTTTACCTACTTATATGGAAATAGATTGTACTGGAGAAGATAAATTGAATAAACTAATAGAAATGTTAGATTTAGATAAATCAAAAATGAGATATGGGGCATTCGATGCAACTTATAATGAGTATTATGGAATTGATAAAAAAGTAATTAATGATGAAACCCCTTTCATAACATTTAAGAATATTATCAATGAAATCAAACCAACAAAAAACCAAGACTTGTTAGAACAATTACAAAAAGAATATAATAAAAACATGATTGAAGGTTCAATGTCTAAAAAACAAAAGAAATCATTAAATAAAATCATGAATGAATTTAATGATATCAATTATGAACATAAATATAAAAAATACAAAACAAAATATTTAAATCATTAATTAATAAACATATAATCGTCAGGCATACTGACCGTATTAAAATTTATATTTGGTGTTGATGTAGTTTTTTTAACAACAGACTTAACCTGTCTAATTTTTTTGATTGGTTTAGTTTTTTCAGTAACATTAATTTGCGTTTTCATGACAGGTTTTTTAACAATCGGTTCCTCATCAATGAATAAATATTCATTATTAAAATCTGTTTCAACTGACTCTTTTGGTTTACTAATTATTTTTTTATTAGTTATTTTCTTAACTATATTTTTGTTGACAGGTTCTTCATTTA
>Ga0315284_10011130_pt1 | contig 12830 bp, 11 predicted proteins | sample YL17G09_16_MG_FD_203696 | JGI IMG/M metagenome (GOLD analysis project Ga0315284, IMG submission 203696) | Sediment microbial communities from Yellowstone Lake, YNP, Wyoming, USA - YL17G09_16 | ecosystem: Environmental > Aquatic > Freshwater > Lake > Sediment | place: USA: Wyoming | collected... | reverse complement strand
GGGATCGTTTCGTGAACGTTGATCTCGCAGGGGCCGGCGTCGGTTCCGAATGGCATTGAATCTCGAACGTGGCAGACAAACTGGCTGATGCGCACGGCCGTGCTTTCTTCACTCACAACGGAGTCGACTTCCGCCGCGCGGGCCGAAAGAACATAACGCGGCGCGGAGATCATCATTCCGATACCGCCAAATTTTCCGCCACGATTCCCTGAAGGCGCGAGTGGTCCGAAGTGAAGTCGCGCACCGGTCATGACTGTGACGTGTGTTACCATGACCAGAGAATGCCGTTTCTTGTGATAATTAACAACGTGACGCGTATTCCTCTGAGTTCAAACAACGTTTGGGGTGACGGCAGAAAAATCTCTCGTAAAGTCAGTCCGGCAAACATGGCTCACACCCGCTCTTCACAATGTTCCGTCAGCGTGTGATTGGCATCGCCAGAAACGTCATCGGTCTCCCTCATCGATTTTGTCGGAATCATGATGAAACGTTCGACGTTTCCCCGCGTGTGGCCGTGCGATGTCTCAACTGCGATGCATCTGACAGTCACAGTGGATCGCTTCGATTGCTTCTCAGCCGTTCTAACGCAGGGTCACGAGTTCGCAGAAGTTTTGGTGCAGGAATCGACGCATTGTGCGTCGACATCGGGATCTGGTTTGGGGGAAAGTCCGATGGATGCTCCGTAGAAATCCGCTGATTTTTAGGGAAACCTCCGTCGGGTATTGATCGCAGTTGCCACGACAGTGATTCTGCAACATTTGTCACCATGAACATTGTCGTGCAGGAGTTCGGCTCCTTCACCGAGCGAATCAAGACGAGAGCAAACAGTCTTAACAAAAAACTAGACAGAAAGACCATCTGAAAGACACCCAGCGTCCATCCGTTAATTGTCAGGGTCAATCCGGAAAACTCCATCATCAGCCACCCGATGCCAATCGAAGTGATCCCGCCGACGACACCGGATAGTGCCTGAGTCGCCGCAATGTACATTGTCCGGTTCTTGGCTGGAGAATGCTTGATCATAAACCCCTCATTGGCAATCACGATGCCAACATTCAAGGCCGCATCAAGCATGTAAAACGGGGTCAAGAACCAGAAGGCCAACTGGGGGTCCTTGGGGACAAACAAAATCGCGAGCATTAGGGAGGATTTGAAAGCCATACAAAATTCCAGCACCGGCCGCGTGCCGTAGACATCCGCTAACTTGCCCAAATCGCGTGAGAAGATTGCACCTCCGACCCACGAGATTGTGGAAAGAAGCATCAAGTGAAACAGCCCCACTCCCACGTCTGTCAGCAAATACAGGCTGATGAACGGCGAACCAATCATCGCCGCGAAATTCCAGTAACACATGAAGCGAATGTAGCGACGAAAATGCATGTTACGAAACGGGGCAGCAAATACCTCGCGGACATTGAGCGAAGCCAAAGGCACGAGGGGCGGTTCGTAGATGTTAAAAAATAAGAGCAAATCCGCCACGCCACAGAGAGTTCCGGCGCAGATCAAAATCGAATAGCCAACCTCAATGCTCAGTCCGCTCTTCAACAACAGCAATGCCGCGGCGAACAGAGATATGGCGGAGGTGATCTGCATCCAAAAATGGCGAACGCCCCAATAATGACTCAGGCCTTTGTGCGGTAAATAGTCGCCAATCCAACTCAACCACAGCGGCGAACTGAAATGGAGCAAGGCTTGATTCGCCGCCGTGGTAGTGATCAGCGTCCAGATCCAAAACTCACCTGACATCCCAGGCATCAGCCAAGGCCCGACCGCCGTGGGAAGCAAAAAGAGACGGTGCACCAAGGTTGCCCAAAACCACAGACGACGGCGAGATGTCAAATGGTTGACAATAATTCCGGAGACGAATTGCATGAATAGCATCAGAGTCGGTAACGCACCCAAGATACCGATATGAAACTCATTCCCTCCCATCGATTTGGCGTAGGCGATTGTGGCGGGGGAAGTGGTCAGCTGCGTATAGACAGCGGCTAAGCAGCCCGCAACAACAATCGTTTTTTTCGCTCCGTGGAGAGACCGCACAGGGATTTGATCCATGAATAATTGGAAGGGATTTGATCCCTGAATAATTGGAAGGCTGGCCCACGGCTTGATAGGCAGGCCTCGTCGCGTCGATCTCTGATTTTGGAAGCCTGTATTACGTTAAACGTTCGTAGACAAAGTCCGATTGAACAGATTTCGAGCCGTCAATCGACCTCGCGAGCATCCAAGGTGGAATGAAATCATATTTTCGGGGACGGTGGAGGGGCGGGTTCTAGCAGACGATTGAGTTCGAGAAAAGCCCGTTTTATGGAGACACGGGTTCTTCGAGGGGATGACGATTGATCCCCAACCGTCACCGCTTAAAACTTCGCTCGGAGAGCGTAACGCTTGTGTCAATTCTTTCGGGCGAGAGCGGTGCTTCCGATGACATTACCGTTTGGATCAGTCGGCGCGAAACCGGGGATCGGATGGCGGAAGTTGTTGGTTTTCGACTGCGACTTGTCAAACATCCTCAATAATTTGTTTGACACACGCATTGATGATGCATAATGACGGTGTACAGATTGCACGGCCCCAGAAACACTCGGTTCGTACGTCGGGAGGGCAAGCGATTCCGACAATTCTGTTCGTGTTCTCAAACAGACCGTCATCACTCGTTGCGAGAAAGCCCATGCCTCTTCCTCTCCGTGTCCAGCAATGTCTCGGCCTGATGGTGTTCCTGTTTGTCGAGGCCTCTGTCCAAGGACAGGAATGGGGAGCAAAAATGTTCGACCGTACGGAAATTAAGTTCGGCAACGTTGCGAGGTTGGCAGACACGACCTTCAAGCTGAAAATCAAGAATCGCTATGTCGATACGATTCAAATTACAAGTCTCACGACTTCTTGTGGTTGTATTTCTTGGATCGAGCGGGCTCCGCTGACTCTCGCCTCGAAAGAAGAAAAGGAACTCACGATTCGATTGGATACCATCCGGCACGTGGGAGAAAAAAATGTCCGGGCAATTGTCTCACTCTATGAACCCACCCATGGGTTTTCAGATACTGTGACAATACCGGTCACGGGAACAATTCGCCAAGACTTTGAAGTGCGTCCCAGCAATGTTGGATTTGGTACGATTGACTTAGGTGTGGGCTACACCCAGCGAATCGGTATCCATTACACGGGTGGGCGATCGGATTGGAAGATCATTCACGCCAAGGTGGGAAACCCTCACTGCACGACTGAGGTTGTTGAGAAAAGTCGCTCGGCTGGACTCGTGACCTATGATGTTCTTGTGGTGATTAACAACACCGCCCCTCGAGGACATTTGCGAGATCAATTAATTTTGACCACAAATGATAATGGAAGCAGTCAAGTTTCGATTCCCGTTGAAGCTCGTATTGAAGCAGACATTGTCGTGACCGACGTTCAGTTTGGAACGCTGGTTCCAGGCCAGCCCAAGTCCATGAATCTGATTGTTCGCGGTAGGAAACCATTCAAAATTAACGAAATCAGTCATCTGATTCACGAGGTGACGTTAAAACCGAACCTCGACAGTTCGCAAAGTCCTACCGTGGTGGATGCTTTTCCGGAAAACTCGGCTGGCCTGCCGGACCAATCTTTCAAGATCACCTGCCCTGAAACGTTGGCATCCGTTCACATGATCCCGGTGACGATTACGCCGCCGGCCGAAGCAGGTTTGTTTGAAGAAGAATTCGTGTTAAAAATCGAAGGCCGAAATCGGACCGTCACGTTCAAGGCCAAAGGCCGAATCCTTGATCCGGCAACAACGCCGGACAAAAAATAGGGCGACTGTCACATTGCCTCGTCAGCAACTCGGATTTTGGAAGTGTCCGATTCGGCCAGCCTCTGTTTTTGATCCCGCTTTTAGGTGAACGAAAGACATCCGACGTTTTGACGCGAACGCGATTGACCGATGCCAAATCCCGAGAACACGACAATGTGTGCGGTGGTCTAGGGGCTTGGGAACATCCTGCGTGGGAACGAGATTAGTCGCTCTTCCCCCGCCGCTTCACGATCTGTTGTGGAGTCATCAGATGGCAATCTGTGGGAAAACGGGACGATAATTCTGGCACAAATTCGCGGTGCACTGCTTGGGAAGCCAGATCTGTGCAGAAAACTCAGGCCGCGCGGCTCAGATTTAGCTCCGCGGACAGGCCCTCAATCTGGTCGATGCCAATTGCGTCGAGGTTCTGCGCATACCCGACCAACAAGGCGAAATCGCAAAGTCGATTGATGCGACGTGGCAATCCGCTGGACAACTCATGGACTGCGGACATGGCTTCGTCGCTAAATATTTGCTGTGTGGCACCGGCAGCAATCAGCCGTTGGCGGATGTAGCCGGTAGTTTCCTCAGCGGTCAACGATTGCAGGACACAAGGAACCACGATGCGATCATCCAACTCTGGAACACGTCTCACCACACCAACAAGCTCCGGTTGGCCTACTAAAATTAAGGTGAAATCGATTCGATCTGGCTGCTGAAAATTGAGTAGCAGTTGGAGCGAGCGAAGGACTTGGCGATCCGAAATTGTATGTGCATCATCAATAAGAATGATTGGAGGACGTCCTTCGGCAGTCAGTCGGACGAAGGAATTTTCCAAATTTCGAAGTACGATATCCATCGAGGGCTGCGTGGGCAGTGCCTCATCAAGAGTCAGTGCCCCGGCAATGTAACTCAACAGCTCGATCGATGACATTTGTGGATAGACCACCCGCGCAACGGGCCATGTTGAGAAGTGTGGCTGATGAACAATCGCGTCGAGGAGTCGTGACTTTCCAGAACCGCTGATGCCGACGAGCAATCCCAGTCCCTGCCGATGCTCAATCAGGTATTGCAGCTTCAGCAACGCGTTGTGATGCGAACGCCCCGTGAAGAAGGATGCCTCACTGCGGTCATGCTTGAAAGGCGCCTTCTGAAATTTCCAATGGTGTTCATACATCAATGATTCCCCTTGTCTCTGGCAGATCAAAAGTGCTCATCCGAGCATTGGAGAATGGTTTACCCCGTGCGGGAAAAATCGATGTTCCGGAATTATGCTGGATGGATTTTCGTCAGATTTCATCACGCCCGTGAGGCAAACACACTGAAATAATTCGCAGAGCCGATGAGCGAAGAACGGTCTGCCGGTGACGAGCGGGACTTCAAAACTCGGGTCAGGAGTCGGCCAGGGGAGTTCAACGGAGAAGAGATGTCGATTGCTGTCGTTCCGCGTTGAGGCACTCCCTCGAGAACGCGGCAGAGGAACGGACTGGACCCTCAAATTACCCGTTTCACGATTTAAAACAGGGGCGTGAATTTGCGGAGGAGCAATAAATGCCGAAGCAACGATCTGTAAGTCATCCCAGTGGAGCCGTTGATCATTATCGGTTCTGGCTTGAAACGAGTCCCGGACAATCGTGCCATCGTTCGCACAAGCAACGATGAAAAACAGAAACGAAATCGCAATGTCCATTGGACGCGAAATCGATTCGAGGCCATAGGAAAGCCTTTTTTGCCTGCCGCTGACGCGCTTTCGACTCGACCGTAGTACCGCCGGGAGATACTTTGAAGCCCGTTTCATGTCAACACCCTAGGGTCTCGGTGTGGCGCCAGCTGAATTGCAGGCCTAAACATGCGAAGTCCACGTGTTGGTATCGACAACGAATCGAAATGGTCTTGAGTCCTTATCCGTTCAGAGGTTTGCGAAGGCTGGACGGAGTCGCTCTGGTAAGCCTAGGATCTCTGATTCCGCTGACAAACAATAATCGGAAACGAACGTTCATCAATGCCGTCTGATTCGAGATTGAGCGACAAGCGAGGAACGGACGGCATACGCTTCAGATCCATCAGAAATTCGCGTTTGGCCGTCTTCACAGACCTTGAATTGAAGAGAGGCCTAAGCATGGAAGTTTTTTGCCGGTAGGGGGCTCTTCCGATTTTTGAACCCTCTCAAACCGAATGAACTAGGATCTTTCGCGATGTTGCCGCTGCGAGTGTTGTACGAAAATAATCATTGTTTGGCGGTCGAAAAGCCAGCCGGTTTGCTGACCATGGGCGATCATTCCGGAGACTCGACTCTGATCGATCTTGTCCGCGGGTACTTGCGACACAAGTACAATAAGCCCGGTCAAGTTTTTGTAGGACTGATCCATCGTCTCGACAGACTTGTTTCCGGTGTGGTCTTGTTTGCGAGAACGAGCAAAGGGGCTTCTCGCCTTTCGGAGCAGTTCCGAACAAGAACGGTGGAGAAGACGTACTTGGCGCTTGTGGAGGGAACAGTGGTTCCTCAGGAGGGCCTGTTACAGGACCGGCTCCTTAAAAATCGCTCGTGGAACTTGGTGTCCGTGGTTGACGAGGATTCGGACGGCCAAGATTGTTCGCTGCAGTACACTCGAGTCGGAACACACGGCCGGTTCACGCTTTTAAAAATTGTGCCGCAAACCGGTCGAAGCCATCAAATTCGTGTGCAACTTTCAACACGCGGATGGCCGATCGTGGGCGACCAAAAATATGGAGCGAAAACTGCTGTCGAAGGCTTCATCGCTCTGCACGCAGCAGGACTCACATTTGATCACCCGACCACCCGTTTGCCGATCACCGTCTCCAGTAATGTTCCCGGCATTTGGTCGCGATTCGGAGTCTCGTCCGAAAACTTTTCCGTCTGAGGCAGCGGCAAGAGGATTGTCAGGGGGAATGCTACGCAACACCGATCGTTCGACCCAGAACGAACGATCGGTGTCCGAGCTTTTATTGGCTGCTAGCCCGCTTCCTGCGGAGATTTTCGAAATGATGCCACGTTTTGATCATCCCGTTTTTAGATTTTACAAATCGCCGCTGTACTGCTGAGGCATGGCCAGAAATCGCTGTTGCGTTTCACGATCGCTGAAAAACCAAAGTTTGTCGCGCCAGATCACGCCCACTCTCGGATCGCCAAGTTCGTGTCGGAGTCTGTCTTTTGAACTCACGATGCATTTTCCGTTCGCCATCGGCCAATAGCGGTCTGGAGTCGCCAGAAATCGCTGCAAATGCTCTTCCGAAAAAAAGGAAACTGTCTGCCCTCGTTGCTTGGCCGTAAACGCCAAAATCCCCCGACGGAGTTTGTTTTCGTCCAGCAGACTGACGAGACAAAAACCCTCAAATCCGAGTGAGACATTGTTTTCTGGAACCAGTGCCGATACCGCCTCCGTCGAATCCGGATCGCCAAAGGTCATGTCATTGAGATCGTCAGAGTCAAACGGCATCCGTTTGACCAATTCCAGAGCCGTCACTAAATCGGACGGAGATTGAAACCCCGTCAATCGCTTCAAAATCTTGAGATCTGTGGAGACGATCAGTGTTGTCGGTAATGCCTCCACGTGGAATCCGCTGACCAGATCAGGACTCTCGTCAGCATCGACCTCAAGAAGCACGAAGTCTTTTTGAAGTCGTCGTTGCACATGTTCATCTGCAAACGTTAATTGCTGCATCTGCCGGCAGGGGCCACACCAGGCCGCCGTAATCTTCACTAAAATCGGGCGTCGCCTGCGACCGGACTCGTCCGAGGCAATTTTGTAACTTTTTTTCCAAGACAAACGAGATGACTCGACGTCGTCCCCCAAAACCGGACTAAGCACTGACAAGAGGCTCGCCCCGGCCACAACGAGTACCAAGGCCAGTCCGCCATCACTTGACTTTGACATGTATTACTCCTGACATGTTCGGCGTTGACACAATCCATTAAGAGTCGCTGTGGAACACATTCCAAGCTGTCAAACGCCATTCGTAACTCAGTCGTCATCGGTTATCCGACGTATCACCGGACGACCAACAACCTAACTTAACTACCACAATCGTCTCAGACCACGTCTATGAGGTCCCTATCTTCCATTTTTAAAAAAAGCAAAAGCTGGTTATGTGGGGTGGATGGGATGTTTTTTACGCTTGATTTTTTCGGCTCCTGCTGAATGGTCGTGTTCACTGAAAACCAGCAGCGTGTTCAACCCGCTGCCAATTTCTCACTTTAAACGCATGTTCGGAGCTTCGATCGTTTCTCCTCTCGGTGAGAAATGTCGGAGGGTCAGCCGAAAATTGTCGACTCGGTTAACGGGTTTGTCTTTTGGCTTGCGTGTGACCTAGGGATTGACGAGAGTCTTCGGGAGACTCGATCGGAGCGTCTGATGACGGGGGATTGAACGTCGCCGATTCAATTTTTACGGCGCATTGGATCGAGACGTTTTCGCCTCATCCGCTCCGTTTAACCCCTCCGGCACAAGAGTCGAGCGGTTGGGACGATTTGGCAGAGTAGGAAGCAGGTCTTTCGGATGATTTTGTCAGCGATACGGAACATTTTTTAGGAGACCCTCAATTTAGGGGTTCATCAGTTGTCTTCAGCGGAAGAGCGGAGGACACTGAGCCGTCTCCAAAAGACACCCTCAAGACTCAGTTCTATTCCCCTCCATTTTGTCGAAGCGGACTCGATGCTGTTTATCCTCGATAATTACGATTCCTTCACCTACAACCTCGTCCAACGATTTGGTGAGATTGATCCTGCCATTGATGTGCGAGTTGCTCGCAACGACGAAATCACCGTTGAGGAGATCGCATCGCTTCAACCCCGTGGAATCGTGGTCTCACCCGGGCCATGTACCCCACTCCAAGCCGGGATCTCGATGGCCTTGATTCGCGATCTCGGTCCGACGATTCCGACTCTGGGCGTTTGTCTAGGCCATCAATCGATTGCCGAAGTCTTCGATTCATCGGTCGTGCGTGCTGAGCGACTCATGCATGGCAAGGTCTCACCGATTCATCATGACGGCCACGGCGTCTTTGCGAGCTTAAAGAACCCGTTCATTGCGACACGCTATCACAGTCTGATTGTTGATCCAACAACCTTAGGAGCAGACTTAGAAGTTACGGCTTGGGCCGACTTTCCAGGTCATCCTCGCGAGATTATGGGATTACGTCACCGCCGATTTCCGATCCACGGAGTGCAGTTTCATCCAGAGAGTTTTCTGACCGAGGGCGGCATTCAGCTGCTGAAAAACTTTTTGCTCATCGCCGCGGCCGCCTCCTAACAATTCGCGGCGTCAGCCATAACCGCTCTTGACGCAGTTTCTGCCGATTCCTACAAACTCCCGTTCTGAGATCGATAGCGGTCCGAGGGGGCTTCGCTGTGGTTCGTTCTGTCACCCGGTTCGGAGAATATAGTCATGAGTGCAGGGACGCACGAGACGGCACGCGTTGCCGGAAATAACCAGAAACGGCGAATGGCATGGGTTTTCGGTGGGGCGGCGATGTCTGTCCTAGCGGCCGGACTCTTGATGCAATATTTTCGAGCGGCCGCTGGCCAAGCAGCCGCGGACACACAATCGGGCACGGCCCGTGTCGTCGACCAGAGAGCTCCTGAACTGCTGGCGCGTGTGGGCCGGGAATCGATCTCCTATGACGCCGTTGCCGAAGAGAGTGTCGCACGCTACGGCAAAGAGATCCTCGATGACTTGATTCACCGGTTGATCATTCAGCAGGCCTGTGAAGCGCAGCAAATCACCGTGACCGAACAGGAAGTCGCTCAAGAAATCGAGAAAATTGCCAAACGCTTCAATCTCGATGTCAGTCAATGGTTGCAGATGCTGCAAACGGAGCGGAACATCACGCCGATACAATATCGAACCAGTGTCATTTGGCCCATGGTGGCATTGAGAAAGCTGGCGGGAGTCCAAGTCGATCTCAATGAAGAGGATGTCCAGAAAGCCTTTATTCGCGAATACGGCCCACGCGTGAAAGCACGCATCATCATGCTTGATAGTTTGCGGCGCGCCAACGAGGTCTGGGAGGAAACCAACCGAAATCCTGACGACTTCGAACAACTGGCCCAGAAGCATTCGGTCGATTCGAATAGCCGAGCCTTGGGAGGTCAAGTACCGCCGATTCCAAGATTCAGTGGAAACGACGAACTGGAAAAGACGGCATTCAAACTGAAAGAAGGCGAGTTATCCGGTGTGGTTCAGATGGGAACCGGTCGCTATGTGATCTTAAAGTGCGAAGGACGCACGGAGCCGGTCGTTACTGATATCGAAGAGGTCAGAAACTCGCTGGTGGATCAAATCACAGAGGCAAAAACACAGCAGGCCATCGGTAAGGTCTTCGAAAAAATTAAAGAGAAGACCCGTGTCGATAATTACTTGACACAGACGTCGATGGGAGGGGCAACCGCTGGTCCACCGAGTAGTGTGATTCAGCCCGTTAGTGCGACTGGCGTTCGCCAGACAGGGACCGCACCAAAGAGAACTGCTGCGGCGAGCAACACGACTCCACAGTCCGGTCGCGATTGATCCCGGAGGAAACACGTTCTGAAGTCAATTCGCAGTCGTATTCCAAATGGCGTATCGCTCCCCTCAGCGATACGCCGTTTTTTATGAGACATCCGTGATTCGCTGTAGTTCCTGCTCAATGCTCGGGATGTTAATCTCCCCGGGAGCATCCTTCCCGGTTCTTGCTTGGAGCGGTCAAATGACGTTGCTCGAGCAAACGGCTTTGACAGGCGATGCCTTTGCTGCACAACTGTCAGGGAGTGTCCTGAAAAGAATCCGTCATTCTCTGATCGTGGACAGTCCGACTACGGTTTTGCGTTCTCGCCGATTGCCTGATCTTTCTGAAAATGAGCATCCCGGTCCGCGTTGTGGGCAATTCGCACCGGTGACAAAAATCCCACGTGAATCTAGAACAATGACAAGTATGAGGCACGACGATCAACGTGGAGTCCGTCAGGTTGACTCAACAGGTCTCGGAGGACCGAGTCGACATCCCGGAAGAAGCTTTTGTGTCGGCACCGACATTCGATCTGTGCTTCTGTTCAGTATGAATCTCTTGATCCAGACAGGGACTGGCAGCACCCATGAAACTCGACACGGTCTTCCGCGAACATCGTGTCGATTGAACCGACTGCCCCAAAAGTTGCCGCCAAATTGAGACCGCATATTTTTGATCCGTTCGCTGCAGACGCGGAACCAAACTCCCCTCAATGAATCACGACCCTTTAATGATCGCGAACCCGAACTTACGACGATTTGAAGCGTATGTTAGAATCCCACGCTACGTTGCCAAACGACATGTTTATTTTGAAGACACTTAAGCCACGGAATCCGTTGTCCCTGCGAGACACCTGCTCATGCGTAACGAATCTGAAATCCCGTTTGCCGACAATCCATTCTCGATCCCGGTGGCCGATCGGCTCAAGCGGTTGCCGCCCTATTTGTTCGGCAAAATCAACAAGTTGAAGTATCAGCAGCGCGTCGCTGGCGTCGACGTAATCGACCTTGGGATGGGCAATCCGACAGATGCCCCCGACCCACAAATTACAGACAAGATGCAGGAGTCACTGGGGGAGGCCAAGAACCATCGCTACTCCGTGGCGAATGGAATTGCCAGTCTCCGCAAAGAGGTTGCCAAACGTTATGACCGCAAATATGGAGTCAAACTGAACGGCGACGATGAGGTCATTGCCTGCCTCGGTTCCAAAGAAGCGTTCAGTCACATGTGCTTGGCACTGATGGGGCCGGGCGATACGGCGATCGTTCCCGCGCCGACGTTCCCGATTCACGCCTATTCGGTGATGCTGGCCTCCGGTAACGTGATTGCTCTCGATGTCCGTGACCCGTCGGAGTTCCTCCGCAATGTGGCTTACACGTGTGAGCACCTTTATCCGAAGCCGAAGTTGGTGGTTGCTAACTTCCCGCACAATCCCTCCGGAACGTGCATCGAGCAAAAGTTTTTTGACGAACTGGTTGTGCTGGCCAAGCGGTACAAGTTCTTAGTCATCAGCGACTTCGCCTATGCCGACATCTGTTTTGATGGATATCAAGCCCCTAGCTTCTTGGCCACGCCCGGTGCGATCGACGTGGGAGTGGAGATGACAACGATGAGCAAGGGGTTCAGCATGGCCGGTTGGCGGATCGGCTTCTGCTCGGGCAATCGCGAAATGGTCCGCGCCTTGGCGACGATCAAAGGCTACTACGACTACGGTATCTTTCAAGCCAGTCAGATTGCCGCAATTATTGCCCTCCGAAACTGCGAACCGGCGGTTGAAGCCATCGCCAAAGAATATCAAACGCGTCGCGACGCTTTAGTGGACGGACTCAATCGTATCGGTTGGGATGTCGAGAAGCCGAAGGCAGGAATGTTTGTCTGGGCCAAAATCCCCGAGCCGTGGGCACAGATGGGCTCGATCGAATTTTCCATGAAACTGCTGCAAGGTGGCGGTGTCGCTGTCAGCCCTGGCCGTGGATTTGGTGAGGAAGGCGAAGGCTATCTCCGATTGGCAATCGTCGAAAATAGCCAGCGTCTCAGGCAGGCCGTCCGTCAGATCCAAAACTGCTTGAAATCGGATGCGACCCTCGTTGAATAGCCGAAGTCACGAATCGTTTGTGTCATAACGAAGCTCGATCGCTGAGGCGCAGTCGATAAAATCCAATTCATCGGCCGCCAAACCGCAGAGGGCTTTCGGTTTCCGAGACCTAGACTGGACGACTGCCAGCGTCTGATGCAACCGGTTGGCGGATCGATTGGGCTACGATTTTTGTTGACCGATGTCCAGACTCTCCGAGGGGCACTCCGAAGGCCATCAGCGGCCGGGTTCAAAACCGCGCATACTTGGCAATGGCACTCCGAAGCAGCCTTGCTCGTGTTTTGCCACGTCGTTGATGACTTTCGGAAAAGTTTCGAGCACATCAACTCGTGGGACTGATGCCAATTTGGGGGGGAGTTCCGACTGCGCTCACCGCGGTTAGAGCCTGCCGGACGTGTTCGCTGGACGCGAACTGTGCGGAAAAAATTTGTCGGATGATTCCGGCGCTATCAATGACATAGGTCA
>Ga0315284_10011128_pt1 | contig 12831 bp, 11 predicted proteins | sample YL17G09_16_MG_FD_203696 | JGI IMG/M metagenome (GOLD analysis project Ga0315284, IMG submission 203696) | Sediment microbial communities from Yellowstone Lake, YNP, Wyoming, USA - YL17G09_16 | ecosystem: Environmental > Aquatic > Freshwater > Lake > Sediment | place: USA: Wyoming | collected... | reverse complement strand
ACCTCAGAAGATAATCTCAGGTATCTGTTGAATGACGTGTTCTCCTTGGCGATGGCGTATTCGAATATGGCATTGAGGTACCTGTCCCCGGATGTGGGGAATGACGTCAACTCCTGGGAGAGGTCAAGCCATTCAGCCCCTTCGACGGAAACTTTTATATCAGCAGCAAGGTCGATGCTCTTGAGGCTTCTGATGTGTCCCTCCTCCATCTTGGCGAGGTTCATGAAGAGCTTCTTAGCGTTCAGGTTCGTGGTCTCATCAGCCCAGCGGGTATAGTTGTCCCTCGCCTGCTTCTCCCACGCGACCGCCAACACTATCGCATCCTTGAGAGACTCCATAGCCTCATATTAAATCACATAACTAATAAGGATATCTGATGAAGGTCAAGGCGATCATTGGCAGGAGACTGGGCAGAGTCTTGCACAGTAGTTCAGCGCCACTCATAGTCGCATTGACGTTTGTCACAGCATACATCATCATCTACGGTCTAGTGTCAATATCACGCATAAACCACTTCGACGGAGTCTCAGGATATGACCTGTCCATACCAGACCAGGGTATATGGCTCATGAGCCAACTAAAGAATCCATTCTCAACCATTCGCGGCTTACACCTGTTCGGCGACCACACACCCTACGTATACATACTCTTCGTCCCCGTCTACTGGATATGGCCTGACATCAGGGTGCTACTTTTTCTGCATACGGCCGCACTTGCCGTGGGAGGGCTTGGCGTGTTCCTCATCGCCCGCCACGTTTTCAGCGGTGGTGCCAGAAGCCTCGTTGATAACTGGGCTCCTGCTGCATTCACACTAGTCTACCTACTATATCCGGCGCTCAATTTCTTGAACATGGACTTGATTTTCTCGGAGTCATTCGCAGTCCCACTCATCATATTCGCATTCTACTTTCTGCTCAAGAGTAGGTACGGCTTATTCCAGATACTCTGCGCCCTCGCGTTGCTGTGTAAGGAGGATGCGGCGGCGACGGTATTCATGCTAGGCCTTTATGCTGCTGTATTCCATGAGCGCAAGCATGGTTTGATTGTGTGTGCCATGGCGGTCTTTTGGTTTGGGCTAAATATGGGGTTCCTCCTGAAGTACTTCAACGGGTTCGGCTACTTTAGGCACCTCTACGGCTACAATGCCCTGGGGAGGCTTGGTCCGACAGCATATGATGCGGTGCAGAAGGTGAATGCGCAACCTAGCCTCCTCCAGGAGATACTGTACACTCTCGACAACAGGAATTATGTATTAGACATATTTTCGCCAGTCATCTTCCTGCCTGTGCTTGCCCCCACGGTACTCCTGCTATGCCTGCCGGCTTTGGGCGTGAACCTAATCTCAGGGTACTACTACACTCACTTCATAAGGTACCACTATACTGCCTACCTCATCCCGTTCATCATCATATCGACGATATACGGGGTGCGCTTCTTCCAGCACTTCAGGCTGACTGCGTCAGGGAGGTCCGTGAGCGCCGTAGTACCCATCATCCTCCTCCTCTTGTGTGTGGAGGTACTCATGAGTCAGACCATCGGGGGTGAACTTAACATAATAAAGAATCCAAAGGGTGTCATCTCCCTGGCAGCAGATTACAGAACATACGATAACCACGTGTTGGTAATGTTGGGTGCGGTCTCAGCACTGCCGCCGGAAGCCTCGGTTTCAGCTACCTACAACATGCTCACCCACATCGCCCACCGCGACAAGGTTTACATGTTCACAAGCCCATTCAAACCGGCCTACTGGGGGATAAACGGGGAGAACCTCCCCCCTGAGAAGCCGCAGTACCTACTGTTGGATACGCCGCTTCTCGACAAAGACGGAAGGGCCATCGTCGACGCATACGTGAACAACGGCACATACAGTCTCATCAGCAAGGAGGACGGGATAATCACCCTAAAGAGAAACTGAACTGAAGGCTTATTTTAAACGATACGGATATACTAACATGAACCCCCTCCGGCTGCAGGCTCCGTCGCCTAAACCGTCCTCAAACACCGATGATGCGCTCAGGGCTGCAGATGCGAAAATCCAGGCTCGCAAGGTCAATGACCTGAAGCGTAGCGTCGGCATCGCGCTCGGCCTTGGCATACTAATCGCGGTTGGGGTGCTCTTGGGCTTCATCCCAGCATTCGTCGGGATACTGGTCTTCGTCCTAATCCTCGTCGCGATGCTCGTCCTACACGGCGGCGCAACCTCCATGGCCTCCGGATTATCAGACCATGAGGGATATGAGAAGGAGCTTGAGGAGGAGGAGCAGAGGAAGGCCGAGGAAGCCGAGTACTACGGTGAGACTCCAAGCCACGACGATTCAGAATAATAAAGCGTGAATAATACTTTTCTATTGCTCTAGGGATTTTTTTAATACCCCCACCTGTGAAGAAGATACTGCATAACATCTGAGACACCAAAGAGTGTTTCAGCGAAGGTGAAAGAATATGAAAGGACAAGCACCAGACTTCAGGGTCAGCACGGTAGTGCACGACCCGGAATCAGGTAAAGACAGGTGGACGAACGTTGGGGTGGCATTCCAGGGCAAGGAATCCATTACCGTACTGGTTGACGCGATGCCAGTGAACGGGAAACTGATATTGCAGCGACCCAAGAAGAACCCTCAGGGACCAGCGGCATAAACAGCCGCCCCCGGATATGGCCCGCTGTAAGGCGGGCCAAAACATTTTTTTTCAACTAGCATCCGCTTAACTTAATAGTATCCTATGCCACAAGTTTATCCTATGGGCCATCATGGAACATCAACCAAAGCGGTCGTTAAACTCACAAGGTCGCTTGTGAGGATAGATTCTGCCTGCGGCAACGAGACCGAAGTCGCTCTCGTAATCGCCGACAGACTCCGGAAGGTCGGAGTGAAATCCCGCTTCTTTGGTGAAGATAAGGGGCGGCAAGGCCTAATCGCAAAGATAAGAGGTGACATCCCAGGTCGCTCGCTCCTTCTGAACGGCCACTTGGATACTGTGCCATTCGGTGACCTGAGTAAATGGCGTTACCCCCCGCTTTCCGCGAAAGTCTCAGGGAATAGGATTTACGGCCGCGGAACCTATGATATGAAAGGCGGGGTCGCAGCGCTCACCTGCTCCATAATAGACGTGCTCCAGCATGACATCCCATTCAGCGGGGGAATCACGCTACTGCTCACGTACGATGAGGAGAAGGGCCATCAGGGAATCAAGACCGCGATGAAACGCTTACAATCCGCCTCTCCTAAGGGGGCGGATACAGAATCAACACAATGTGGGCGGATTGTGGCGTGTGTAGAGCGGCGGGGTGGGCTCCGAAGGAGTCCAGAAGCCGTCGGCTTAAGCCGACGGTCCCAGCCGCTCTTCACAACGCTCAAAGCCGACGGTTGCATCATGGCTGAACCCTCGAAGGAGGCGCTCGGCATCGGCTACCGCGGCTCATACACGTTCACCATAGAGTCAATCGGCAAGACTGCGCACAGCGGAAGCCTCATCACACCAGGAGTGAACGCGGTGACGAAGATGGCGAAAATCCTCCTCGCACTAGACAAACTCAAATTCAGATATAAGAGACATCCGCTATTCCCCCCACCGAGGATAAATCCAGGGACCGTCATATCAGGCGGCACAGCAGCGAACATAATACCTGACAGATGCACTGCCACAGTCAACACTAGGCTAAGCCTCGGCCAAACAAAAATCACTGCCATCGCTGACGTCAAAACTGCACTCGTGAAGCTCATGAAACAGGACTCGGAGATAAGATACCGGATACATGAGCTCAACTATACGCCCCCATACATGACCCCCCTTGAGAAAGACATAACCTGCTCAGCCAGACAAGCAGCGAGGTATGTGCTGGGTCATGACCCGGTCATAAAGGTCTCAGGCGGTGCAAGCGACGGCAACCACCTCAGCCTCAAGGGGATACCGACCGTCAACTTCGGCCCCAAAGGGGCTAGACTACACCAGGAGAACGAGTACGTGGAGATTACCAGCCTCATCAGGTGCACGAGAGTCTACGAGAACGTCATAGTGGACTACCTCAGACACTAGTGACCTGTAGCCCATATGGGGTGCAGATTAAGGATATTCTGACGTTAAGTCGAAGCGGTCAATTGAACCGTTTTAATATCGTCCTGTAAATACTAACTCATGGAGTATACGTGGCTCATATTCGGTTTGCTCTCAGCGTTCATGGCCGGGTTGGTTGCTCTGTTCGGGAAGATGGGCCTCTCGGGCGTCGACTCTAGCACCGCGACCGCCATACGAGCTGTCATCATGGCGTTGTTCCTGGCTGTGATAATAGTCTTTGAGGGGAAACTCAAGCAGATACCCGACATACTCGCAAACAGCAACGCGATGATGTTCATCGTACTCTCAGGCATAGCGGGCGCACTATCCTGGCTCTTCTACTTCATGGCATTAAAGATAGGAACGGTATCCCAGGTCGCGCCGATTGACCGGCTCAGCATAGTATTCGCGATAATACTCGCAGCAATATTCCTCGGCGAGAAGGTGAGCCCTAAGGCCGCAGTCGGCGTGGTCCTAGTGGCAGCGGGCGCGATAGTGATAGCATTAGCTTAAACAAGATGAGTCACATGAGGCACGTCAAAGACTGGGTTCAATACCTGAGACCATACAGCCCAGGCAAGACCATAGAGGGGACGATAAAACTAGCAAGCAACGAGAACAACTACGGCCCCAGCCCGAAGGTAATATCGGGCCTCAAGAAGGCCATACCGCGCGTCTACATGTACCCTCACAAGGATGTGAAAGTCAAGGAGGCGCTTGCGAAATACTGCAAGGTAAAACCAGAGAATATCGTCGTCGCAAACGGCTCAGACGAGATGATAGAACTGCTCATCAAGGCATTCAAGGGCCCTATAGGCAGCCACTATCCAACATTCCTCGAATACCCGACCTATGCTAAGATGCACAACATACCATACATATCAAGCCGCCTAAATCCGGACTTCAGTTTCGATGCCAAACGTTTCATAGACGAGACGCAAGACGCGAACCTACTGTTCCTCTGCACCCCAAACAATCCCACAGGCTCCATCATCGAGCCTGTGGACATAGAAGAAGTGGCGAAGACCGGGAAGATAGTTGCTGTCGATGAGGCATACTGCGAATTCTGGGGGAAGACCGCAGACTACTTAGTCAAAAAGTACCCGAATATCATAATCCTCAGGACCATGAGCAAGGCATTCGGCTTGGCTGGCATGCGCATAGGATATGCGATAGCAGCCCCTGAGATAGCCGAGACCCTCGAGAAGGTGAAGGCCCCATTCAACGTCAACTACCTCTCCCACGAGGCCATCCTACTTGCGCTCAAGGAAGTCAAATACATGAAGAAGACAGTCGCGAAAATAGTCAAAGACCGCAAGATGCTCAAGAAGAAAATATCAAAGAAGTACAAGGTCATGCCGTCGCAAGCGAACTTCCTCCTCATCGACGTCAGCCCAGACACACCAAAAGAATTCTACGAAAAGATGCTGAAGCAAAAGATAGTAGTGCGGCCGCAGCCGCCATTTGACGGCTTCCCAGGCAACTGGGTGCGCATCACCGTAGGCACGAGCGCACAGAACAGGAAACTCCTCAAGGCATTGGATAAGATGTGACGCCTGCGGCACTTACCTGAAGTATACTCGACTGTTTTTAACCGCACACAGGGTAATCCATTCAGCTGAGACTCCACATGGACAATAAAATCCTCTTAATCGGGTTCGTACTCCTCGCTTTGACAGTGATAGCCCTAATCCTCATCTCGCCTCAAACTCCGCAACTGAACCTACAGACAACGACAACATCGGAGCCTACAGCAACCACTCCCACACAGCCGCCCACAACCACCACCGAAACCACATCCACATCAACCACCACCTCAACGATGATACCAACCACCACCACAACGACTCTCCCGGAACTTATCCCAATGCCATGGTGGGACATGAGCAAATGCAGGGAATCACGCATAGGAAAGATGAACATCTTCTACGCTAACATAACAGACGACATCCAAGGCAAATGGAATGAATCCCCAGCAAACCACATACTATACTCCTGCGACGGCTCACCCCTACTGCCAGTGGACGAGGCATTATACAAGGGCCTAGGCACAGTCAACCTAGGGGAGCCCATAGCCGGCTCATACAGGCTCCAGGTACGCTGCGGCCACAACACCCAAATAGACGACCTGAACGACTGTAGAAACCTTCAAATCTTCCTCAACACGAGCATAATAAATACTCAATAAGGCTAAGCGGTTTTTAAGGTCGGTTCCAATATATTTTGCAATGAAGGGCATACCCCGCTGTTTGCAGCGTGGATGATAGTATATCGCCCTTCATGCAAGTAAAATCCCCGCAGAATGCGACAAACAACTTCGTTGTTTGTGCATACGGAGACCAATGTCTCCGTTGTGCCCCGTAGCTTGCTGCGAGGATGTTTACTTCCCAAAATATCGGGTGTTAAACATGATTGGCAAGAAGATACGTATGGAGCGCATCATGGACCGCAAGAGCGGTAACATGGTGATTGTACCCCTGGACCACGGCGTCACGGTCGGGCCTATACAGGGCCTTGAGAACCTGGTTGAGGTCGTGGATGATGTCGCCCGCGGCGGCGCGAACGCTGTGCTCATGCACAAGGGAATGGTTGGCAAGGGGCACAGGGGCTATGGGGGGGACATAGGCTTAATCATACACCTTAACGCCGGCAGCTCGGTGGCGCCGGACCCGAACAACAAGATACTCGTCACCACAGTCAAGGAGGCCCTACGCCTCGGCGCGGACGCAGTGTCAATCCACGTTAATGTCGGTGCCGACAAGGAGCATAGGATGCTCCAGGACCTCGGCTTCGTCGCTGAGGCATGCAACGAATACGGCATACCCCTCCTTGCGATGATGTACCCGCGCGGCCACGACATCAAGAACCCCACAGACGTCAAATACGTGAAGCACGTCGCGAGGCTCGGTGCCGAACTCGGGGCTGACATAGTCAAGACGCTATACACTGGAGACAAGAAGACCTTCAGGGAAGTCGTCGAAGCCTGCCCTGTACCGATAGTGATAGCGGGCGGCCCGAAGATAGACAGCGACGCAGACCTCCTGAAGATGGTGGAAGATGCGATGGACTGCGGCGCAAAAGGCATATCCATCGGGCGAAACGTCTTCCAGGCCAAGGACCGCGTCGACATAACCCGGAGACTCTGCAAGATAGTACACAGACGCTAAGATGTACCGCACCACAAAGAACATATCGTCGCAGAAGGAGGGTGTCGAAGGCTGGACGAAGAATCACAGGGCTCACACGCAACATAAGGTGGGCGATCTGATGAAACTGGCGTCAGACAAAGTCGTTTCAATCCAGCCGTCGAACACCATAAAGAATGCGGCGACCCTAATGCGCGACAATGACGTGCGGCGCCTGCCGGTCATAGCATCAGGCACGAAGCGGCTCATGGGCCTTGCAACCGCCATCGACATCCTGGATTTCATGGGTGGTGGGGAGAAGTACAACATCATCGGGAAGGATTATGGCGGGAACTTCCTCTCAGCCATCAACTCCCCTATAAGCAAGATTATGCGAGAGTCACAGTATCTTGAGAAGACTGCTTCTGTGGATGATGCAGTGGCCATCATGCTCGACCGTCACAGCAGCTGCATACCCATAGTGTCCGACAGGAAGGCTCAGGAGGTGGTCGCTCTCGTGAGTGAGCGCGACATTTTGCCGAAGACCGAGGACGATTTGGGGGTCACCGTCTCCAAGGTGATGAAACGCAAGCCCATCACCCTCACGCTCGGGACTATGCTATCGGATGCGAGCAGGATAATGGTGCGTAACCAGTTGCGCAGGCTCCCAGTTGTAAGCGACGATGAGCTCGTCGGCGTGTTGACTGTGTTTGACATCCTAGGTTACCTGGAGGAAGGTCACTTCAAGGGATTCAACGCAGAAGATAACCTCTCCACCCGGATAGAAACCATAATGGAGAACAACGTCATCACAGCCAAACCAGACGACGACATATCCTCGGTGGTAGCGCTCATAGAAGACACGGGATACGGCGGATTCCCCGTGGTCAAAGAAGACAAGATGGAGGGCATCATCACAACCACGGATATCCTCCGCTGGATATACAGGCAAAACTGAGTCATTAGACTAAAAAACGGTTGGTTTTTATATAACTGTTGCATATAACTAAGACACATTTCTCATTCTGTCCACGGATAACCTTAATCACGTGGGGGTGTCATTTTGGTAAAACACGAACTAGTACCGGAACACGAGCTATTAGGCCCTGAAGAGGCGCAGAAAATCCTGGATAAATACAAGATAACCCGCGAGCAGCTGCCGAAGATACTACTTATTGACCCGGCCATAAAGCACCTTGAGCCGAAGGTCGGCGACGTCATCAGAATCCTGCGAACAAGCAAGTTCGTAGGTGACTCAGTATACTACCGGGTGGTTTCAGAATGAGTGCAGGTAAATCCTCAAAGATGCCTTTGATTAGGATATCGGACTTCATAACAAACAGCGACCTAAGCAAGTTCCAGATTGACTCGTACAACTGGCTCGTCGAGAAGGGCCTTCAGGAGGTCATTGACGAGAAGGGCAGCTTAGATATCGAGATACCTGACTACAGCCTCGAACTCGGTAAGATTCGTATTGGGACTCCGCAGGTCAATGAGTCAGGGCAGGGTGTCGAGCCCCGGTACCCGTTCGAGTGCAGACTCCGTAACCTGACATATTCAGCGCCGATCATGCTGGAATTCATCGAGAACGGTGAGCCGGTTGAGGTCGAAGTCGGCCATCTGCCGGTGATGATGCGCTCCAAAATCTGCCTCCTAAACGGCCTTGACGATGATGAGCTCGTCAAGAACGGGGAGGACCCGCTTGACATGGGCGGATACTTCATAATCAACGGGACAGAGAGGACCCTAATAATAGTCGAAGACCTCGCCCCAAACAGGATAGTCACAACCAAGGAATCAGTCATGGGCAAGGACGTCCTCATAGCGAAGGTATTCTCAGTAAGGCAGGGCTTCCGCTCAAGGGTGACTGTAGAGAAGAGGGAGGTCGCAGGCGGCGGCTCACTATTCGTCGCATTCCCTGGGATACCAAACAGGATACCTCTCACAGTCCTCATGACTGCGCTCGGCCTTGCGGAGGAGGAGATACTCGGATTATTCGATAATGAGACTCAGCTTGAAGTCAAGATTAACCTAGAAACCAAGCCAATGACCCAGGAGGAGGCGTTCGACTACCTCGGCAAGAGGGCGGGCGCAGGCCACGCTAAACAGTATCAGGCCACACGCGCGAATCAGGTCATAAACAACTTCCTGATGCCGCACATCGGCAACACCGAAGCAGACCGCAGGGCGAAGGCGATATACTTGGGCATAATGGCAAGGAAGGTCCTGGAGCTCGACCTTGGAATCAGGGAGGAGGACGACAAGGACCACTACAGCAACAAGAGGCTGCGTCTCTCAGGAGACCTCATGCAGGAGCTCTTCAGGGTCAGCTTCAACAAGATAGCCCGCGACATCAAATATCAGCTAGAGAAGCAGAACGCACGTCACAGGATGATTAACGTGAAGACTGCTGTCCGCAGCAACAACCTCACCGAAAGCATCTGCTATGCACTTGCGACCGGTAACTGGACGGGCGGCAGAAGCGGAGTAAGCCAGGTGCTGGACCGTACGAATTACATCTCCTACATAACCCACCAGAGGCGGGTCAGCTCGCTACTTTCAAGGAGCCACCCCCACTTCGAGGCCCGTGACCTTCACGCCACCCAATTCGGGAGAGTCTGTCCGAACGAGACGCCTGAAGGGCAGAACTGCGGTCTGGTGAAGAACCTCTCCGTCGGCGCCGTTATCTCATCAGAGACCGACGAGAAGCCAGTGGACAAGTACCTCCGCGAGTTCGGCGTGAAATCGGAGACCAATAAGGGCGTGCCGGCAGTATACCTGAACGGCAGGCTCATCGGCGAGCACAAGAACCCGGACGTACTCATCAAGAAACTCAGGGACCTGAGGAGGCAACTCAAGATAGACTTCAGCGTCTCAATCAGCTACCATGAGGAGAACAACGAAGTCCAAATCTACACTGACAAGGGCAGGACACTAAGGCCGATTGCGATACTCGATGAGGGCAAGTCCAGGTTCCTTGAAAAGCACCTTAAGGATCTGCGCGAAGGAACAATCACCTGGAAGAACATCCTTGAGCAGGGCGTCGTCGAATACATCGACGCCGAGGAGGAGGAGAACGCATACGTCGCTGTCAGGGAATACAAGGTCACATCAGAACACACTCACTTGGAGTTGACTCCGTCCCTGATGCTAAGCATCAGCGCAGGATTCGCCCCATGGCCTGAGCACAACTCATCGCCTAGGGTCACGATGGCAGCTGCGATGGCGAAGCAGACGCTAGGATTCTACGCGTCAAACTACTTCTCAAGGCTAGACTCAAGGTGCAACATCCTGCACTACCCGCAGACGCCGCTCGCAAAGACGGACATAACGGACTCCATACAATACCATAGGAGGCCTGCAGGCCAGAACTTCGTCGTAGCCATCATGAGTTACGCGGGCTACAACATGGAGGATGCGGTCATACTGAACCGCGGCGCCATAGAGCGCGGCCTAGGCAGGAGCACATTCTACAGGACGTACACAGCTGAGGAGCGCAGGTACCCAAGCGGGCAGAAGGACACGTTCGAGATACCCGCCGCAGAGGTCGAAGGCGCCCAGTCACCTGACACTTACGCTAAACTCGGAAGCGAGGGACTCATATACCCCGAAGCCGACGTCGGCTCAGGCGAAGTCCTGATAGGCAGGACCTCACCGCCGAGGTTCCTTGAGGAAATCGGGCCATACGGTATCGTCGAGGAGAAGAGGAGGGAGACGTCAACGACAGTCAGACACATGGAATCCGGCGTCGTAGACTGCGTCATCCTCACCGAGACCGCTGAGAAGAACAAATTCGCAAAGGTCCGCGTGAGAAGCCTGAGGATACCAGAGCTCGGCGACAAATTCGCATCAAGGCACGGCCAAAAAGGAGTCTGCGGACTCATCGTCCCGCAGGAGGACATGCCGTTCACCGAAGACGGCGTCGCCCCAGACATCATAATCAACCCACACGCCATCCCATCAAGGATGACCATCGGCCACGTGCTTGAGATGGTGGGTGGCAAAGTCGGTGCACTCGAAGGCAGGTTCGTGAACGGGACTGCCTTCTCAAACGAGGAGGAAGACGACCTCCGTGCGGCGCTCAAAGCCCAGGGATTCAGCCCAACCGGCAAGGAAGTCCTCTACAACGGACTCACCGGAGAGCGCTTCGAAGCCGAGATATTCGTGGGGATAGCATACTACCAGAAACTCCACCACATGGTCGCAAACAAGGTCCACGCCCGCTCAAGAGGACCGGTACAGATGCTCACAAGGCAGCCGACAGAAGGCCGCGCACGCGAAGGCGGACTCAGGTTCGGTGAGATGGAGCGTGACTGCCTCATCGGCCACGGCGTCGCCATGATGCTCAAGGACAGGCTCCTTGACGAATCAGACAAGGTCGTCGTGCCGGTCTGCAGCAAATGCGGCATGGTCGCCGTGAACGACGTGGAGCGCAAGCAGATATACTGTCCTCTCTGCGGCGAAGTCCCGACGTACCCTGTGGAGATGGCGTATGCATTCAAACTACTATTGAACGAGTTGATGGGGATGTGCGTCCTACCTAAACTCAAACTGAGTGATAAAGCATGATAGTCCGCAAGAAGATAGACCACATAGAGTTCAGCCTCCTGTCATCGAAGATGATACAGAAGATGAGCGCTGCGAGGATATACACGCCGAACACGTACGACGACGACGGATACCCGGTCGAGGGCGGTCTCATGGACTCCCGCCTCGGCGTCATCGACCCGGGAATACGCTGCAAGACATGCGGCGGAAGACTCGGCGAATGCCAGGGCCACTTCGGGCACGTGCAGCTCACAAGGCCGGTCATACACGTCGGCTACGCGAAGGAAGTCTATAACCTGCTCCGCGCCACATGCCGCGCATGCGGGCGCCTACTCATCAGCCCAGAGCAGATGAAGAAGTACGACGAGAGCGGCCGTTCAGCCGAACAGTACGAGGAGGACGCGTGGAACAAGGCTGTCAAGATAACCAACAACGAGGACAAGTGCCCCCACTGCCAGGAGAAGCAGGTGAAGATAAAGTTCGTGAGGCCATACTCCTACTACGAGGACGAGAACAACCTCCTGGTCACGGACGTCAAGGAGCGCTTCGAGAAGATAACAGACGACGACCTCAAGTACCTGAACCTGAAGGTGAGGCCGGAGTATCTGATATTAACCGTTATTCCGGTGCTGCCAATCACCGCAAGGCCGTCAATCACCCTAGAATCCGCTGACCGCAGCGAAGACGACCTGACGCACAAGCTAGTCGACATACTGCGTATCAACCAGCGTCTTGAGGAGAACATCAACTCGGGCGCGCCGCAGCTGATTATCGAGGACCTGTGGGACCTCCTACAATACCACGTCGCAACATACTTCGACAACGGCATAACTGGGATACCCCCAGCAAGGCACCGCTCAGGCAGGCCCCTCAAGACCATAGCCCAGAGGCTCAAGAGCAAGGAAGGTCGCTTCAGGAACAACCTGTCCGGTAAGCGTGTCAACTTCTCAGCGCGAACCGTCGTGAGCCCAGATCCGAACCTATCAATAGACGAGGTCGGAGTCCCATACTACGTCGCGATGGAACTTACAGTCCCTGAGGAAGTGAACGAGCGCAATCTAGAGCGTATGCGCGGTCTCATACTCAACGGCAGCGAAATGTATCC